>Ga0182792_1000024_pt1 | contig 143065 bp, 123 predicted proteins | sample Passage237B_FD_130497 | JGI IMG/M metagenome (GOLD analysis project Ga0182792, IMG submission 130497) | Cellulose adapted compost microbial communities from Newby Island Compost Facility, Milpitas, CA, USA - Passage2 37B (version 2) (version 2) ...
CAGGACGTGGCGGGTCTGCTCGATCGAGGCGCCCGCCAGCTCGGCGACGCGCTTGCCCGTGAGCGGGAGACCGGAGCGGGCGACGACGGCGAGGACCCTGCCGTGCACGCCAGGGACGGCGGCAGCGATGGGGGCGGAGAGGTCCATGCCCCGACGGTACCCGGGGTTCTGGAAAACCAGAAGTACTTCCGGGAAACCAGAACTAGTTCTGGAAAACCAGAAGTGTGCGGCACCGGCACGGGGAGCGTGACGGAGAACCTCAGTGCGCGGGCTCGTGACGGGAACGGGCGGCGAGGCGGGCCTGCTCCTCGGCGACGATCGCGCGGGCCAGGTGCGGGGCGGAGACGTCGACCGCCGCGGCGGCGGCCTCGGTGAGCTCGGACTCGCGCACGTAGGCGTCGAACACGCCGCGCTTCGTCTCGAGGGTCTCGAGCAGGCGCTGGTCGACGGTGTCCTCCACGAGCAGGCGGTGCACGCGCACGGTGCGGACCTGCCCCATGCGGTGCGCCCGGGCGATCGCCTGGGCCTCCAGGGCGGGGGAGACCTGCGGCTCGCACAGCACGACGACGGACGCGGCCTGGATGTTGAGGCCGACGCCGCCGGCGCGGACCTGGGCGACCAGCACGGCGGGCTCGGGGCAGGCGGTGAGCTCGTCGACGAGGCGCTGGCGCGCGGCCGGGGACGTGGAGCCGGTGAGCGGCCCGAACGTCCGTACCCGCGGGACGAGAGCGGCGTGCACGAGGTCGAGGACCTCGCGGAACCACGAGAACACGACGACCTTGGCGCCGTTGGCCCGCGCCTCGTCGCAGATCTCCAGCAGCCGCTCGAGCTTGGCGCTCTCGCGCGGGTCGCCGGAGGCGAACGCGGCGCGGCGCATCGCGGCGAAGCTGCCCGCCTCCACCGCGGCGCGGTACGCGGCGCCGTCGACCGCGCCGAGCTCCTCCCACTCGTCGACCTGGACGAGCGGCGGCAGCTCGGCGAGCACGTCGTCGAGGTTGCGCCGCAGGTAGACGGGCGCGACGGCGGAGCGGAACGCGTCGGCGCCCGCGACGCCCGCGGCCGGGTCGAGGGTGTCCGCGACCTCGGGGCGCAGGTAGCGCACGAGGGCGCAGAACTCGTCGAGCGTGTGCTCCATGGGCGTGCCGGTGAGGAACAGGACGCGCTCGGCCCGGGCGGCGAGGCGCGCGACGGCCCGGCTGCGCTCGGCCTGCGGGTTCTTCACGAAGTGCGCCTCGTCGACGACGAGCAGCGCGGGCGCGGCGTCGTCGAGCGCGAGCCGGCGCAGCGTGCTGAACGTCGTGACGGCGACGCCGCCGTGGGCGAGCCAGTGCGCCGCGGCCCCGTCGCGCTGCTCGCCGTGCAGCAGGAGCGCGGTGAGCGCGGAGTGCGTCGCGATCTCGCGCACCACGTGTGCACCACGGACGCGGGTGCGACGACGAGGACGTGCGTCGCGCCGCCCGCGACGAGGTGCGCGGCTGCGGCGATCGCCTGGACGGTCTTTCCCAGGCCCATCTCGTCGCCGATGACCACGCGCCGCTGCAGGAGCGCGAACCGGGCGCCGAACGCCTGGTAGCCGCGCAGCGACGCGCGCAGCAGCGACTCGTCGAGGTGCTGGGCGGTGATGCGCTCGACGACCTCGCCGGGCAGGAAGCCGGTCGCCGCCTCGACGTCCTCGCGCAGGTCCACGAGCGGCGCGAGCAGCGCGTAGTACGTCGCCGACCGCCGCTCGAAGTCCGCCCAGAGCGCCGGCGCGGGCACGACGTGCCGCGTCGCGTCGCGGACCCGCGCGAGCGCGCCGGCGAGGTCGGCGCCGCGGGCCCATGCGAGGCGCTGCGCGAGGGACACGACCGCCTCGTCGGCCGCCGCCCTGCGGGCCGCGCCGACGAGGAACCGACGCCACGCCGGGGCGGCCGCCGGTGCGGCGGTCGTGGACTCGCGTGCGACGTCGGCGGCGAACGCGCGCGCCCGCGGGACGAGCGCCTCGTCGTCCCCGGCCAGCTCCTCCCACCGGCGGACCGCGCGCAGCAGCTCGGTCGCGAGCCGGTCGGACGGGTCGACGTCGACGCGCAGCCGCACGCTCTCGCGCGCGGCGCGGGCGATCTGCTCGGCGGCGGCGACGATCCGCGCGGCGGACTGCGGACCGATCCCCGGCACGGCGCGCAGCCCGTGGGTGCCCGCGCGCAGCACGTCCGCGACGGTCCGCACGCCGTGCGCGGCCAGCCCGTCGAGCGAGAGCCGGCCCTCGGTGACGTCACGCACGCGCTCGACCGCGACGTGCGCGAGGTCGGTCTCGGCCCGCCGGGCCCGCATCGCCTCGAACGCACCGGTCACCGCCTCACGCGCGGCGTCCACGTGCCCGACGAGCGCCGCGGCGCGGTCCGCCTCCGCGCGGGCCTCGGCGAGCAGCGCCGCGACCTCGGCCCGGCCGGCCGCCCGCGGGCGGGCGAGGTCCCGACCGTCGCGCGTCCGGGTGCTCACGACGCCGAACCTAGTGCCTGGCCCGACCGGGGACGCACGGAGGCCCGCCACCGCCGCAGCGGTGACGGGCCTCCAGCGAAGCGTGCGGTCAGCGCGAGACCGCGGCGGTCTGCTTCGACGTCGCGGTGCCGGCGAGGTGGCCGGCGCGCTTGGCCGTGACCTTGACGGAGAGCTTCTTGCCCGCGTCGGACGACGTGAGCACGTAGGTGTTCTTCGTCGCGCCCGAGATCGCCTTGCCGTCACGCAGCCACTGGTACGTGAACGTCAGGCCCGACGAGTCCCAGGTGCCGCGCGACGCGGTCAGCGTCTTGCCGACCTTCGTCGTGCCCGTGATCGCCGGCAGGGCCTTCGCGACGGGCGCGTTGCCCGCCATGACCGCGGCGGTCTTCGTGGACGTCGAGAAGCCGTACGCGTTGCCCGCGACGGTGGGGCGGTGCGTGGCCTTGACCGAGATCTTCTTGCGCAGGTCGGCCGCCGTGAGCTTGTACGACGAGCTCGTCGCGCCCGAGATCTCCTTGCCGTCACGCAGCCACTGGTAGCTCGTCGTGCCGGCGAGCGACCACGTCGCCGCCTTGACCTTCAGCGTGGCGCCGACCTTCGCGGTGCCGGTGACGCCGACGGCCTTGGTCGCCTTGGCGCCGTAGACGTAGACGTCCGCCGTCGACGCACCGGCCTTGAACGTGCCGGCCGCCGCGAGGTTCTTCGTCACGACGCGCTTCGTGCCGCCGTAGTAGTACGCGTTCAGGAACGCGTCGACACCCACGCCGTTGCTCGCGAAGCCGAGGGTGTAGCTCGCGCCCGGGTAGAGGCCGCCGGACGGGAGCGACATCTGCACGGTGCTGCCGCCGGCCGTGGGACGGTCGAACGAGGTGGGCGCGCTCTTGCCGCCGAAGGCGGACGACACCGACAGCGGCATCTCGCCGTACGTGCCCGCGTACCCGGCGAAGCGACCGGTGCCCGGCTCGACGAGGTACGGGCCCGAGTAGTCGGACCACCAGCTCGGCGGCTCCGACAGGTACGGCGCGATGACGCGGACGGTCGTCGGCCCCGCGGCCTTGACCGGCTTGACCGTGATCTTCGAGCCGGTCTTCACCGCGGTCGCCTGGGCGGACGTCGCGACGTACTTCGACGACCCGGCGTAGTAGCCGGTGGCGACCTTGCCCTGGAAGTCGATGAGGCTGACCTGGTACGACCGGCCGGCGACGAGGTCGTCGAACTTGAAGTTGCCGGCCTCGTCGACCTCCGCCTCGTCGGCGAACTCGGCGCCCTTCGCGCCGGGCGCCCAGGCGAGCGCGAGCTTGAACGGTGCCTCGACGCCCGAGGGCAGGACGACCTTGCCGACGATCGAGCCGGTCGCGGCGGACGCGGGGGCCGCGCCGAGCAGCGCGCCGGCGACGAGCGCGGGGAGCGTGAGCGACGCGACGGCGAGTCGCGTGCGGGTACGGGCCTGAGTCATGCGGATCCTTCGTTCGGCTTCGGACGAGGTCTGCCCCGTCCGCGCGAGGATCCCGCAGGTCACGGCACCGTCCCAGGGCCGTCACCCGGTCGACTCGCGTGAGTTGACCGGGTACGACCCGCACCGCCCGACTTCCGCCGGGGTGCGTCACCCGTGCGGGCGAGCCCGGACGTCCCGCACGGCACCCGTCCGCGCGAGGTACGCGTTGCTCCTGTCGGGTGACGCGCGGGGCCCGCCACCCGACGGTGACGGGCCCCGCGGAGGACGCGCGTCAGCGCGTGACGGCCTTCGTCGCCTCCGAGGTCGACGTGCCCGGCAGGTGGCCGTTGCGCTTCGCGGTGACCTTGACCCGCATGCGCTTGCCGACGTCGGCGCTGGTCACGCGGTACGCGGACGACGTCGCGCCCGCGACCGCCTTGCCGTCGCGCAGCCACTGGTACGTGAACCGCAGGCCGGTGGTGCTCCACGTCCCGGGCGACGCGGTGAGCTTCTTGCCCACCTTCGCCGTCCCGGTCACGGTGGGTCGGACCTTCGCGGTCGGGGCGTCGCCCGCGGTGACCGTGCGGGTCTTCTGCGACAGCGAGAAGCCGTAGGCGTACCCGGGGGTGCTCGGCCGCAGGACGGCCCGCACCGTGAGGGTCTTGCCCTTGTCCGCGGCCTGCACGCGGTAGGTGGCCGCGGTCGCACCGGTGATCGGGCTGCCGTTGCGGTGCCACTGGTAGCTCACGGAGCCGCGCTGCGACCACGTCGCGGGGACGGCCGTCAGCGTGCGGCCGACCTTCGCGGTGCCGGAGACGGACACGGGCGTGCGCGTCGCCGTGCCCAGGAGGAAGACCTCGACCGCCGTGGAGCCGCCCGTGAACGTCCCCGCGGAGCCCAGCGAGCGGGTGGGGCTGCGCTTCACGCCGCCGTAGAAGTACGAGTCGAGCAGGTCGACGTCCGCGCTGTCGTCCAGCAGGAACGCGAGCGTGTAGCTGCCGCCCTTGAGCAGGCCCGTGGTCGGCAGCGCGAGCGTCGCCGCGCTCGCGGTGGCCCGGTCGGTGCGGGCCACGGCCCGCGCCGCGCGTGCCGCGGTGGCGGCGACGTCGGTGCCCGCCGACGCGGCCGCGTCGAAGCCGCCGAGCAGCTCGTTGCCCGCCACGCCCATGAGGCGCCCGTTGCCGGGCTCCACGACGTAGGGGATGAGGTTGTCCTCCGTGAGCCAGGCCGGCGGGTCGGCCTCGGCGGGCGCGACGAGCGTGACGTCCGTGCTGCGCGCGGGCGTCGCGGCTTTGACCTTCAGGCCCGTCGTGCCGCTGCGCACGAGCGTCGCGTCGCCCGCCCGGGACGCGAGCGTCGTCGAGGTCTTGTAGTAGCCGCTCGCGACGGTGCCGAACACGTCGAACGTGCTCAGCTGGTACGAGCGCCCGGAGGTCAGGCCGCCGAGCGTGAACGAGCCGTCGCCGCGGACCTCGGCGGCCGCGGTGACGTCGGCGCCCTTGGCGCCGGGCGCCCACGCGAGGACGAGGACGCCCTGCGGGTCGACGCCGCTGGGTGCGGTGAGACGGCCGGTGATCGTCGTCGACGCGGCGGAGGCCGGTGCGGCGGCGACGACCGTGGCGGCGACCACCGCGACGGCGGTGGCGAGCGCGGCGAAGGTCCGCCGGCGGGTGGTGACAGGGCTCATGGTGTCCTCGGGTCGCTCGGGAGCGGTGCGAGGCGAGGATCCCGCGCCGGGTCGCACGTCCGGGGGACCTGCGACCCTGGCGCGGGGGTGTCGGGCGGTATGCCCGGGTTCGCGCGTCAGCGCAGCGCCGGCGCCACCTGCTCGGCGAACAGCTCGATGCTCGAGCGGTCGTACGCCGCGTCCGCGAAGTACGTGATCGCGTACCCGAGCCCCAGGCCGCGCAGCTCGGTGAGCTTCTCGACGACCTGCTCGGGCGTGCCGACGAGCGGGCCCTTGCGCAGGTCCGCGACCTGGTCGGCCGCCTTCGCCGGGATCGTGCGCGCGTAGTGCTCCTCGAGCCACGCGAGCTTGGCCTCGACGTCCGCCTCGGTCTCGCCGATGACGACGTTGTAGTTGGCCGACCGCGTGATCTCCTCCGGGTCACGGCCGACGGCCGCGCAGTGCTCGGCGAGCACGCGCGACTTGTGCGCGAAGCCCTCGGGCGAGCCGTCGAAGTTCGTGTACCGGGCGTGCTGCGCCGCGATGCGCAGCGTCTTGCGCTCGCCGCCGCCCGCGATCCACAGCGGGGGCCCGCCGGCCTGCAGCGGCAGCGGCGAGAGCTGCGCGCCGTCGACCTGGTAGTGCCTGCCGGCGAACGTCGCGACGCCGTCGGTCCACATCTGCTTGAAGATCTGCACGCCCTCGTCGAGCATCGCGATCCGCTCGCCCGCGGTCGGGAAGCCGTAGCCGTAGGCGCGCCACTCGTGCTCGTACCAGCCGGCCCCGATGCCCATCTCGACGCGACCGCCGGAGATGACGTCCGCGGTCGTCGCGACCTTCGCCAGGTACGCAGGGTTGCGGTACGCCATGCAGGTGCACATCTGGCCGAGGCGCACGCGCGACGTGCTCGCCGCGAACGCGTTGACGAGGCTCCACGCCTCGTGGGTGGCCTCGCCGTTGGGCTCGGGCACGGCGTGGAAGTGGTCGTAGACCCAGATCGACTCGAACACGTCCCCCTCGTCGGCGTACCGCGCGAGGCCGCTCATCACGGACCAGTGCTCGGAGGGGTCGATGCCGGTGAGGTCCTGTCGCCAGCCCTGGGGGATGAAGAGTCCGAGTCGCATGCGCGCACCGTACCCCCGGCACGCGCGTCCGGGCAGGTCACGAGGCGCGCGTCTCACGCCCGGACGCAGCTGAGCGGGCGCGAGGCCGTCCGAGGTGCGCGTCAGGCCGGGAACGTCTCGCCGAGGTTCGCGATGAACGCCCCCATCCCGGTGCCCAGCGCCGCGACGAGCGCGATCGCCGCGAAGATCAGGGTGAGGGTCGCGCGCGTGGTCCGGCCCTGGAGGCGGGGCGTGATGTCGGTCGGGTCGGCCGGGTCGACCCACACGGTGCCGTCGAACGTGTACGGCACGCCCGGCGCGCGCACGAGCCAGACGAACATGCTGCCGCGCAGCGGGCGGCCGTCCGGGCCGGGGTACTCGACGTCGACGAACGTCCCGGGGCCGATGTACGTGCTGTGCAGCTCGCGGGCGGGCACGCGCACGCGGCGGACGCGCCGCGCGGCCAGCAGCCAGCGGAACCCCAGGACGGCGAGCACGACGGCGACGACGGTGCACGCCGCGCAGGCGGTGCCGAGCGCCTCGACGGGCGTCATGCCGGGACCGCCGTGCGGCGACGGAGCGGCGGGAGCGGGCTCGGGTGGGGCACGCGGGACCTCCTCGGGGGTGCGGGAAAGGTAGCAAACCGGGCTGTCGGTGGCCCGCGGCCCGGGCGGGGGCGAGGATGTGGGTGTGCTGCAGTCCTGGACGTCCGCGCAGGTCCGCGCCGCGGAGGAGCCCCTCCTGGCCCGTGGCGTGCCGCTCATGCAGCGCGCGTCGTACGCGCTCGCGGGAGCCGTGGCCCGGGTCCTGCGCGAGCGGCGCGGGCGCCTCGCGGGTGCCGTGGTCGTCCTGCTCGTCGGTCCCGGCAACAACGGCGGCGACACGCTCCACGCGGGGGCGTACCTGCGGGCGCGGGGCGTCGGCGTGACGGCGCTCGCGCTCGCGCCGCGCGTGCACGCCGAGGGCCGGGCCGCCCTGGAGCGGGCCGGCGGGCGCGTGGTGGTCCTCGACGAGGCGGGGGTCGCCGCGGCGGCCGGGCGCGCCGCGCGGGCGGACGTCGTGCTCGACGGCGTGCTCGGCATCGGGGCGCGCCCCGGCGGCCTGGCGGGCCTGGCGGGCGCGCTCGTCGAGCGGCTGTCCGGGCTGCTCGACGCGGCGGACGACGAGCGCCCGGTGGTCGTCGCGGTCGACACCCCGTCCGGCGTCGGCGTCGACGACGGGTCCGCGGACGGGACCGTGCTGCGCGCGGACCGCACGGTGACGTTCGGCGGCGCGAAGCCCGGCCTCCTGCTGCCGCCCGCGGCCGGGCTGACCGGCGCGCTCGAGGTCGTCGACATCGGCCTCGACCTGACCGGGCGGCCCGCGGTCGCGCGGCTCGAGGACGCCGACGCCGCCGCGCTGTGGCCCGCGCCCGTGCCCGAGGCGCACAAGTACTCGCGCGGCGTGCTCGGGGTCGTCGCGGGCGCGCGGCGCTACCCGGGCGCCGCGGTCCTCACCACCACGGCCGCGGTCCTCGCGGGTGTCGGGATGGTGCGCTACCTCGGGGACGTCGGCGAGCTCGTCGTCGCGCAGCGTCCCGAGGTCGTCGTCGGCCCAGGGCGGGTGCAGGCGTGGGTGTTCGGCCCGGGCGTGTCGCCGGAGGACGCGTCGCAGCGCCGACGCGTGGCGCACGCGTTCGAGGGCGTCCTGCACCGCGACGAGCCGGCCGTGGTCGACGCCGGCGCGCTCGAGCTGCTGCCGGACCGGGTCCCGCCGCACGTCGTGCTGACCCCGCACGCCGGGGAGCTCGCGCGCCTGCTGGCCGCACGCGGCGAGCGCGTCGACCGGACCGACGTCGAGGCGCGCCCGCTCGAGCACGCCCGGCGTGCGCACGCGCTCACCGGCGCGACCGTGCTGCTCAAGGGGAACGTCACGGTCGTCGCCGGACCCGACGGCGCGGCGTACGCGCAGGCCGACGCGCCCGCGTGGCTCGCGACCGCGGGCGCGGGCGACGTGCTCGCGGGGGTCCTCGGCGCGCTGCTCGCCGGGCACGCCGTCACGGCGGCGCAGGACCCGACGCTGCCCGCCGCGCTCGCCGCCGCGGCGGCGCTCGTGCACGGTCGCGCGGCGCACGCCGCCAACCCCGGCGGGCCGGTCGCGGCGCTCGCCGTCGCGCAGTCGCTGCCCGCCACCGTGCGGGCGCTGCTGGCCGGGGGACGCGCCGACGCGTCGACCGGTGCGCGCCCCGCCGCGGGCGGCCGGACGGGCGGTGGGAGGATGGGCGGGTGACCTTCCCCGCCCGAGCCGTCGTCGACCTGTCCGCCATCGCGTCCAACGTCCGCTCCCTGCGGGCGCACGCGCCCACCGCGCAGGTCATGGCGGTCGTCAAGGCGGACGCCTACGGGCACGGGCTCGTCCCGGCCGCGCGGGCGGCCCTCGCGGGCGGGGCGACGTGGCTCGGCACCGCGCAGATGGGCGAGGCGCTCGCGCTGCGCACCGCCGGGATCACCGAGCCACGCGTCCTGACCTGGCTGTACGCGCCGGGCGCGCCGATCGCCCGCGCGATCGAGTCGGACGTCGACGTCTCGGTGTCCTCCGCGCTCGCGCTGGAGGAGGTCGTCGCCGCCGCGCGCCTCGTCGGCCGCACCGCGCGCGTGCACCTCAAGGTCGACACCGGCCTGGGTCGCAACGGCCTCACGCCCGAGGCGCTCGCGGACCTGCTGCCCGCGGCCCTGCGCGCGCAGGCCGAGGGTGCCGTCGCGCTCGTCGGGATCTGGTCGCACCTCGCGTTCGCCGACGAGCCCGACCACGCGACCGTGCGCGCCCAGCACGCCGTGTTCGCCGACGCGGTCCACCTCGCCGAGTCCGCGGGCGCCGCGCTCGAGGTGCGGCACATCGCGAACTCCGCCGCGACGCTCACCTCGCCGCAGGTGCACTACGACCTCGTGCGCCCCGGCATCGCCGTGTACGGCCTGTCGCCCGTGCCGCAGCTCGGCGGGCCCGCGGAGTACGGGCTCGTGCCCGCGATGACGCTCGAGGCCGAGCTCGCCACCGTCAAGCGCGTGCGCGCCGGACAGGGCGTGTCCTACGCGCACCAGTACGTGACGCCGCGCGACACCGTGCTCGGCGTCGTCCCGCTCGGCTACGCCGACGGCATCCCGCGGCACGCGTCCGGAAGCCCCGGCCGGCTCGGTGGGCCGGTGCGCGTGGGGGACCGCACGCTCGGCGTCGCGGGCCGCGTGTGCATGGACCAGCTCGTCGTCGACCTCGGGCCCGACGCGACCGAGCTCGCGGGCGACCGGGTCGAGCTGTGGGGCACCGGCGCCGACGGCGGCCCGACCGCCGAGGACTGGGCCGTCGCGGCCGGGACCATCTCCTACGAGGTCGTCACGCGCCTCGCGCCGTCCGTCCCGCGCGAGTACGTCGGCGACCCGACGACCGCGGACGCCACCACGGGCGACGCCACCACGAGCACCACCGGAGGGGACCGATGACCGAGACCGTCGTGCGGCTCGCCGACGCCGAGGCGACGCGCGCCTACGGGCGGGCGCTCGCCGCGCTGCTGCGCGCCGGGGACCTCGTGGTCCTCACCGGCGACCTCGGTGCGGGCAAGACCACCCTCACGCAGGGGATCGGCGCGGGCCTCGGCGTGCGCGGCCAGGTCGCCTCGCCGACGTTCATCATCGCCCGCGAGCACCCGGGCCTCGTCCGCGAGGACGGCACGCGCGGGCCCGACCTGGTGCACGTCGACGCCTACCGGCTGTCCTCGCTCGACGAGGTCGAGGCGCTCGACCTCGACTCGAGCCTCGAGGAGGCCGTCACGGTCGTGGAGTGGGGCGCCGGGTGGGTCGAGTCGCTCGCGGCCGACCGGCTCGAGGTCGCCATCACCCGGCCGCGCGGGGACGTGACCGGCGCGGGCGTCGACGACGCCGAGGACGACGGCGGCGCGGGCGAGCGGGTCGTCACGGTCCGCGGCGTCGGCGAGCGCTGGGCCGGCGCGGACCTCGCCGCGGTCGCCGACGAGGCGCTCGGCCGGACCGCCGTCGACGGCGTGGCAGGCTGATCGTCGTGCTGCTCGCCCTCGACACCTCGTCGTCCGTCTCCGTCGCCGTCACCGACCCCGACGGCACCGCGCTGGCCCGGCGCCGCGCGGACCTGCCGCGCCACCACGCGGAGCTGCTCGCGCCGCTCGTCGCGGAGGCGCTCGCGGAGGCCGGCGTGGACCGCCGCGACCTCACCGCGGTCGTCGTCGGCACGGGTCCCGCGCCGTTCACGGGTCTGCGCGTCGGGCTCGTCACGGCCCGCACGCTCGCCCTCGCGCTGGGCGTCGAGGCGCTCGGCGTGCCGAGCCTCGACGCGATCGCCGCGGCCGCCACGCGCGCCGTCCCGGTGGACGCTCCGCTCGTGGTCGCGACCGACGCCCGCCGCCGCGAGGTCTACTGGGCCGCGTACCGGCGCGACGCGGACGGCGCGCTGCGCACGGTCGTCGCGCCGCGCGTCGGGCCCGCCTCGGACGTCGCCGACGAGCCGGCGGTGGCCGGCGGGTTCGTCGTCGGCGCCGGCACGCACCTGTACCCCGAGGCGTTCGCGGGCCTGGCCCGCGCGGACGCCGCCGACGAGCTCGACGCGGCCGAGCTCGTGCCGCTCGCGCTCGCACGCCGCGCCGCGGGCGAGCCGCTGGGCACCGAGCCGCTGTACCTGCGCCGGCCCGACGCGGTCCCGTCCGCGGGCAGCAAGCGCGTCCTGAACGGATGACCTCGCACGACGACCTGCGGCTGCGGCCGCTGACGACCGACGACGTCCCGGCGCTCGACGTGATGGAGCGCGCGCTGTTCGGCGCGGGCGCCTGGTCGCCCGCGAGCCTCGCGGAGGAGATCACCGGCCCCGGCCGCTGGTACGTGGGCGCGCAGTACGGGCACGGACCGCTCGTCGGGTACGCGGGGCTGTGGTTCGACGGGTACGACGCGCAGGTGATGACCATCGGCACGGCCGTCGAGCACCAGGGGCGCGGCGTGGGGCGGGTGCTGCTCGACGCGCTCGTCGCGCGGGCGCGTGAGCTCGGGGCGCCCGCGGTGCTGCTCGAGGTGCGGGTCGACAACGAGCCCGCGCTGCGGCTGTACCAGCGGGCGGGATTCGAGCGGCTGGGCTTGCGCCGCGGGTACTACCAGCCGGAGAACAAGGACGCCTGGACGATGCGTCTGGACCTGACGCGGGCGCCGGGCGGTGCGGCCTGAGCGCGGGGCTCGGGCGCGAGGACGGGGGAACGGTCATGGGTGACCTGGACGTGACGCAGGACGCGACGCGCGCGGCGGTGCTGGTCGACGCGGTGGCGCTCGCCGCCGAGCTCGCGGGCGACGAGCCGCCCGTGCTGCTCGACGTGCGCTGGGCGCTGGGCCGCACGGACGGCCACGAGCAGTACCTGGCGGGGCACCTGCCGGCCGCGGTGTACGTGGACCTCGACACCGAGCTCGCCGCGCCGGCGAGCCCGCAGGGAGGGCGGCACCCGCTGCCGGACGTCGCGGCGCTGGAGGACGCGGCGCGGCGCTGGGGCGTGCGCGAGGGCGCGCCGGTGGTCGCGTACGACGCGAGCGGCGGGACGGCCGCGGCGCGCGCGTGGTGGCTGCTGCGCTGGGCGGGCGTGGCGGACGTGCGGCTGCTCGACGGGGGCCTGGACGCGTGGACGGCGGCGGGCCTGTCGCTCGAGCCCGGTGAGGTCACGGCCGAGCCGGGGGACGTGGTGCTGCGCCCCGGGGCGCTGGCCACGGTCGACGCCGACGAGGCGGCCGCGTGGCCGCAGCGCGGTCCGCTGCTCGACGCGCGCGCCGCCGAGCGCTACGCGGGCGAGGTCGAGCCGGTCGACCCGCGGGCCGGCCACGTGCCGGGCGCGCTGAGCGCACCGACCGTGCAGAACCTGGCCGCGGACGGCACGTTCCTGCCCGCCGAGACGCTGCGTGAGCGGTTCGCCGGGCTGGGCGCGGTGCCGGGGGCGCCGGTCGCGGTGTACTGCGGCTCGGGCGTGACCGCCGCGCACGAGGTCGCGGCGCTCGCGAGCATCGGGATCGAGGCCGCGCTGTACCCGGGCTCGTGGTCGCAGTGGTCGAACGACCCCGCGCGGCCGGTGGCGACGGGGCTCTGAACCACGACGGGAGCGGCTCCGCGCGCTGCGGACCCGCCCCCGTCGCCGGGTGCTCGGTCAGGCCGTCGCGGCGACCTGCTCCCAGGTGAGGCGCGCGGCGCGCGGGTGGTGCGTGCCGACCCCGTCGCGGTGGCCGACGAGCACGAGGAGCTGGGACTGCCAGCCCGACTCGGCGAAGAACTGCGCGTCCACGCCCGCGGCGTCGAACCCGCCGATCGGGCCGGCGTCGAGACCCGTGGCGCGCAGCGCGGTGACGAGGTAGCCGATCTGGATGAGCGCGTTGGTGCGCGCCATGGCCGCGCGCCCGGCGGGGTCGGCCTCGAGCGTGTCCACCATGGCGGCGCGGTGCGGGGCGAGCGTCGGCAGGTGGCGGTGGAAGGCCGGGTCGGCGGCGGCGACGAGAGTGACGGGCGCGGCGAGGACGCGGTCCCGGTTGCCCTCGGCGGCGTGCGCGGCGAGCTGGGCCTTGGCCTCGTCGGAACGGACGACGAGCAGGCGCAGCGGGGTGGTGTTCATGGCCGTGGGGCCCCACTTGAGCAGGTCGTAGGCCGCGGCGAGGTCGGCGTCGGTGACGGGCTCGTCGGTGAACGCGCCGACGGTGCGCGCCTCGCGGAAGAGAAGGTCGGCGGCCGTGTCCTCGATGGCGTACGCGGGCGTCGGGAAGTCGAGGGTGTCCAGTGCGGTGGTCTCCGTCGTCATGAAGTCATTGAAACATCAACCAATCGGGAGGAGTCCGGCCGTGGCCGGTGACCCTCGCCACAGGGCCGCACGCCGCCCGGGAGACCGACGCGGGCGTGGCAGGACGCGCGCGCCACGGCGCCTAAGGTGGAGGACATGCCGAACAGCGAGCCCCTCGTCCTCGGGATCGAGACGTCGTGCGACGAGACGGGCGTCGCGCTCGTGCGCGGGTACGACCTCCTCGTCGACGCCGTCGCGTCCTCCGTCGACGAGCACGCCCGGTTCGGCGGGATCATCCCCGAGATCGCCTCGCGCGCCCACCTCGAGGCCATGGTCCCGACGATCGAGCGCGCCCTGGCCACCGCCGACGTCACGCTCGAGCAGGTCGACGCGATCGCCGTGACCGCCGGCCCCGGGCTCGTCGGCCCGCTGACCGTCGGCGCGTCCGCCGCCAAGGCCCTCGCGCTCGGGCTCGGCAAGCCGCTCTACGGCGTCAACCACGTCATCGGGCACGCCGTCGTCGACGAGCTCGTCGACGGCCCGTTCCCCGAGCGGGTGATGGCGCTCGTCGTCTCCGGCGGGCACTCCTCGCTGCTGCTCCTCGACGACACGGTCCACGTCACCGAGCTCGGCTCGACGCTCGACGACGCCGCCGGCGAGGCGTTCGACAAGGTCGGCCGCCTCCTCGGCCTGCCGTACCCCGGCGGCCCGCACATCGACCGGCTCGCGCGCGAGGGGAACCCCGAGGCGATCCGCTTCCCGCGCGGCCTCACCGCACCCAAGGACCAGGCGAAGCACGCCACCGACTTCTCGTTCTCCGGGCTCAAGACCGCCGTCGCACGCTGGGTCGAGGCCCGCCAGGACGCGGGGGAGGAGATCCCGCTGGCCGACGTGTCCGCCTCCTTCGCCGCCGCGGTGGCCGACGTGCTCACCGCCAAGACCATCGCCGCGTGCCGCGCGCACGGGGTCTCCACGCTCGTCGTCGGCGGCGGGTTCTCCGCGAACTCCCAGCTGCGGGACATGGCCGCGCAGCGCTGCGCGGAGGCGGGCATCGAGCTGCGCATCCCGCCGATCCGCTACTGCACCGACAACGGCGCGATGATCGCCGCGCTCGGCTCCGCGGTCGTGCGCCGCGGCATGCGGCCCTCCTCGCTCGAGATCCCCGTCGACTCCTCGATGCCGCTCACCCAGGTCCTCGTCTGACCTCGCGCCGGGCCGTCGTGCCCGGAGCACGGACCGGGGCGGCGGGGCCGGAGGTCAGGCGCGCCGCCACGGCGCGTCGGCGGTGCCGACGCCCCGTCGTCCACAGGCCCCGCCGACCCGACCCACGGCACCCCGCCGGATCGGTACCGTGACGCCCGACCCGGACGAACCGGGCGTCTCGTCGCCGCGGGTCGCGGTGACGACGGGGCCGCTGCGGCAGGAGGAGCGTCATGACGGTCACGATCGACGTGGAGGTGGCGGGGCACGCCCTCGAGCGCCTCCGCGACCTGGTGGAGCGGCTGCGGCAGGCCCGGGAGGACGTCCTGGACGTGCGCAGCCGGGCCACCACCGACACGTGGTCGACCGTCGACGTGGTGCGCGACGTGGTCCGGGCGGAGTCCCTCGAGCTCGACGTCCTCGCCATGCGCCTCGGCGAGGCGCGCACCGCGGTGCAGGCGGCGCACGACGAGCTCGAGCGCGCCGTGCAGGCCCACATGGAAGTCGACGAGCGCACGTCCCAGCACTTCACCAGCCTCCTGACCGACCCGACCATCGAGGTCCCGGCGTGAGGGGCGCGGCCGACGAGCTGGCACGCCTGCTCGACGCGGACCCCGGGACCGTCATCGCCGACGCAGACACGCTCGACGACATCGCCGCGGTCGTCGGTGACGCCGGCGACGCCCTCAAGCGGCTCGCCCCGGACACCGGCATGCGCGGCGAGGCGGGCGACGCGGCCGCCGAGCGCCTGTCCGCGCTCGGCTCGCACCTGATCGCGTGGGGCCACGGCATCGAGGACGTCGCCGGCGCGCTCAGCCGTGGCGCCGAGCAGGTCTCGCGTGCCTGGACGGCGTACGACGGCCTGCCGCGCGGCGAGCTCACCGCCCGCGAGCGCCAGGAGTACATCGACAACGGCGCGGGGCCAGGGCTCTCCTCGATCGAGGCGGCGCTCGCCGCCGAGCGCGACCGGGCCTCGGCCCGGGAGCTCGAGCGGCTGGGCGGCGTGCTCGGGATCGTCGCGGAGGAGGGGCGCACCGCCGCTGACGCGTGGGACGACGCGCCCGAGGGGCCGGGCGGCGGGCAGGCCCCGGGCACGACTCCGTGGGTCCCGTGGACCCCGCGGAAGGCCACTCCGGGCGAGGGGCAGGTCCCGCCGGTCCCGGACGGCCCGGGGGGACCGGCCCCGACGCCGTCGCCCGCGCCCCCGCGCCCGACGCCGCCGAGCCCGGCGGTCCCGCCCGTGCCGGGTCCGGGCGCCGGCCCCGCGCCTGCCCCCGCGCCGCAACCCGTCCCGGGGCCCGCGCCGTCGCCTGCGCCGCTGCCTGCGCCCGCACCGGTGCCGCCGGTGCCCGTGCCGGGAACGGAAGACCCTGCCCCGCAGCCCGGGCCGGGCGACGGCGAGCGCGTGCTCGTCGGTACCGCCCCGGTCGACCCGGGCGCGCTCGAGCTCCAGCACGGGATCGAGCGCGCCCTCGCGGAGCGGGAGGAGGTCCGCGCGCGGATCGCCGAGCAGGAGTGGCGGGTCGCCGTCGAGCAGGACCCGCGGCGTCGGGCCGACCTCGAGGCGGAGCTGGCGAACCTGCGGGAGGAGCTGTGGTCCTGGGACGCGCTGGTGCGCGAGGCGCAGGGGGACGTCGACGTGCCGAGGCCCGACCCCGCCGAGCCGCCCCGCGACCAGCACACGGGCCTGCCCGCGGGCGAGCGGTTCCGCTCGGCCCTCGAGCACGGCCCGGCCGGGCGTCCCGGGGGTGCCCGCGGCCTCGGGTGAGCCGCCGCGGCACCCCGCCGCGGGCCGACCGTGACGTCCGAAATCGGGTGGACGGCCCGGTTAGGGTCGGCGCATGTACGTCCCCGTGTTCAACGCCGTCGACGAGACCGAGGCGCGGCGGATCGTGCGCGCGGTCGGCTCGGCCGAGCTCGTGACGACGGGCGCGGACGGCTACCCCGTCGCGACGCTGCTGCCCGTGCTGTGGGAGGGCGACCGGGTGGTCGCCCACATGGCGCGCGGCAACCCGCAGTGGAAGCAGATCGAGCCCGGCACCCCGGCGCTCGCGGTCGTCGCCGCGCACCAGGCGTACGTGTCGCCGTCCTGGTACGCGGCCAAGGCCGAGCACGGCCGCGTCGTGCCCACGTGGAACTACTCGGCGGTGCACCTCACCGGGCGCGTCACCGTGCACGACGACCCGCAGTGGCTGCGCGGCCTGCTCGACCGGCTCACCGACGCGCACGAGGCGCACCGCGAGCAGCCGTGGCGGGTCGCGGACGCGCCCGAGGTCTTCGTGACCAAGCAGCTGCGCGCGATCGTGGGGATCGAGCTCGTCGTCGAGCGCGTCGAGGGCAAGGCCAAGCTCAGCCAGAACCGCTCGCCGCAGGACCGCGCGGGCGTCGTCGCGGGACTGGACGCCGAGCCCTCCCCGGTCGCGCACGCCGTCGCCGACGCCATGCGCACCGGCTGACGGTCGGGGCAGGACGCCCCGGCTAGAGCGGCTTGCCCGCGCGGAGCTCGGCGACGAGGGACGCCACGACCGCGTCGAGCTCGCCCGCGTTACGGCGCGCGACCGCGCGTTGGCGCTGGTAGGACGCGCCGCGGCGCAGGATGACCCGCACCTGGTCGAGCTCGGCGGCGCAGCCGAGACGCTCCGCGACCGGCGCGAGCACCTGCAGCCACCGGGACACCGAGTCGGTCACGAGCTCCTCGTCGCCCTCGGCGTTCGTGATGACGATCGCGTCCATCCCGTAGCGCGCGGAGCGCCACTTGTTCTCCTGGACGAACCAGGTGGGCATGGTCGGCAGCGACTCGCCCGCGTCGAGCAGCGACGAGAAGTGCTCGACGTAGCAGTGCGTGAGCGCGGAGATCGCGGTGACCTCGAGCAGGTTGGTCGCGCCGTCGGCGATGCGCATCTCGAGCGTGCCGAACCGCGGCGCCGGCCGCACGTCCCAGCGGACCTCGTCGAACTGGTCGATCACGCCGGTGTGGATCATGTCCCCGACGTACTGCTCGAGCTGGGACCACTCGTCGAACTGGTACGGCAGACCGGCGGTGGGGAGCTGCTGGAACAGCAGGGCGCGGTTGGAGGCGTAGCCGGTGTCCTTGCCGTTCCAGAACGGCGACGACGCCGACAGCGACTGGAGCTGCGGGAACACCGTGAGCATCGCGCGCGAGATCGGCAGGACCTTGGCGCGGTCCTCGATGCCGACGTGCACGTGCACGCCGTAGATGAGCATCTGCCGGCCCCACCACTGCGTGCGGTCGATGAGCGTCGCGTAGCGCTGCTTGTCGCTGACCTTCTGCGAGGCCCAGTTGGCGAACGGGTGCGTGCCGCCGCCCATGAGGTCGATGCGCAGGGGAGCGGCCGCCGCGGCGACCTCGTCGAGCGCGCGCTGCAGGTCCGCGCCCGCCTCGCCGACCGTGCGGCACTTGCCGGAGGACACCTCGACGGTGTTGCGCAGGAGCTCCTGCGTGATGTTCGGGTGGTCGTGGCCGACGACGTCGAAGATCGCGTCGGCGGCCTGGCGCAGGTCGCCGGAGTCGGCGTCGACGAGCGCGACCTCCCACTCGAGGCCGACGGTCGAGCGCTCGGAGCGCGCGAACGGCAGGGTCACGGGTGCGGCCATCACGCGCCTCCCGGGGTGCGGGCGTCGAGCGGGTCGACGACGAGGACGTTCTGCTGGCCCGCGATGCGGGTGAGCACGATCGTGGCGGTGGCCTCGCCGCGCAGGTCGAGCTGCTTGCGCAGCTGCTCGGGGACGACGGCGGTGCCGCGCTTCTTGATGGTGAGGCGCCCGACGCCGCGCTCGCGCAGGTAGGTGCGCAGGCGCTTGAGGCCGAACGGCATGCGGTCGAGGACGCGGTAGCCGGTCGCCCACGGCGTCGCGTGGCGCTCGTCGGACGTCACGTACGCGATGGTGGGGTCGACGAGGCGGCCGTGCACCTCGCGCGCGACGTCGCCGACGAGCCCGGCGCGGATGACGGCACCGTCGGGCTCGTACAGGTAGGTGCCGAGCTCGCCGGGGTGCGCCTGCGCGGGCTCGTCGGGCGCGAGGACGTGGGACGTGCCGCCGGCGAGGACCAGCGCGGAGCGGCCGGGGCCCTCGGGGGCGAGCGGGCCGAACCACAGCCCGAGCTCGACGACGTCGCCGTCGACGGACACCCACTGGGCGCGCGCGTCGGGCGGCAGGTCGCGGTGCGCGACGCCGGGGCCGAGCTTGAGGCCGAGCGCGGGGACGCGCTCGCGGACGGCCAGCACCGCGTCGAGGGGCGGCGCGTACGCGGCGGGGTCGTGGACGCGCCTCGCGCCGGTACGGCGCGCCGGGTCGGCGTAGACGCCGTCGACGTCGGACAGGTCGAGCGCGAGGCCGTCGGTGTGCCGGACCTCGACCTCGGGGAAGTGGCGCAGGTTCACGGTGGCGATCGCGGCGGTCGCCTCGTCGATCTCGGCGGCCGTGACGCGCAGGCCGACGCCGGCGAACGCGAGCGCGTCGGCGCCGATGCCGCACGTGAGGTCCGCGACGTGCGTGAGGCCGGCGTCGCGGTACCGGCGCGCGTGGTGCGCGGCGACCTCGAGGCGCGTGGCCTGCTCGAGCCCGGCCTGGGTGAACAGCATGCCGTTCGCGAAGTCGCCGAGCTTGGGACGCGCCCTGGCGCGCAGCCGGGACTGGGTGAGCGCGGCGGCGACGAGCGAGGGGTGGACGCCCTTGGCGCGCAGCCGCTCGCCGAGGGTCATGGCGAGGCGCTCGTCGTACGGCGGCAGGGCGGACAGCAGGGCCCACCCCTCGGGGGCGAGCAACCGGCTGAGGCCGTCGGGATCCATGGCGGCGATCCTCCCACCTGCGACGCTCGCAGGTGCACCCGGACGACGTCGCAGGTGGACGCGGTTAGCACTCGCCTTGACCGAGTGCCAAGGCGTTCCTAGAGTGAGGGAACTGGCACTCTCAGGTCGAGTGTGCCAATGCGCCAGGCCTTCCGGCACCCGCGACGACGGTGGCTGGGCGCGACCCGCTGAACCACTCAACACGCGAAGGGGAGGTCCGCAGTGTCGGTCTCCATCAAGCCGCTCGAGGACCGGATCGTCGTGAAGCCGCTGGAGGCGGAGACGACGACGGCCTCGGGTCTGGTCATCCCGGACTCCGCCAAGGAGAAGCCCCAGGAGGGTGAGGTCCTCGCGATCGGCCCGGGTCGGATCGACGACAAGGGCAACCGCGTCCCGCTCGACGTCGCCGTGGGTGACAAGGTCATCTACTCGAAGTACGGCGGCACCGAGGTGAAGTACGCCGGCGAGGAGTTCCTCATCCTCTCGGCGCGCGACGTCCTGGCGGTCGTCACCAAGTGACCCCGCGCCGGCTCGCGGCACGCCTCTGACGGCTGCCCGGGTCGGCCACGACGAAGGCCCCCGTCCTGGTGGACGGGGGCCTTCGTCGTCCCCGGTGGGTCCGGGAGGTGGGGTGGGAGCACGGCAGCTCCGGGTGCGCTCGGGTGCGCAGAGGTGAGGCGGTGTCTCAGGAGCCGGTGCGGGCGACGACCGTGCGGGCCCGCTGGGCGAGCAGCGCTGCTCGCTCGTCCTCGGACAGCCCGCCCCAGACGCCGTACGGCTCGCGGACCTGGAGCGACTGCTCGCGGCACTGCTCGAGGACGGGGCAGGTGGCGCACACGGCCTTGGCGGCCTCGGCGCGACGACGACGAGCGGAGCCGCGCTCGCCCTCGGGGTGGAAGAACAGGTCGGGGTCGGCCTGGCGGCACGCTCCCTCGAACTGCCACTCCCACAGGTCCATCACCGGTCCGGGCAACCTCGAGATCTCGGCCATGCGTCCTCCTTGGGGACGATCGCCAGGCTGCGGATCCGGGCGATCGGTGGTCGGGGTGGTCCTGGGTGGTGCTGGGCGGTGCGCCGAGCGGTGGTGCTGGGCGTTCACAGTGCTGGTGCGCGGTGCCGCAAGGGCCGGAGGTCCTGGTCGGAACCGCGGTGTGACCGGAACGTTAGCAACCGCGCCAGAATCCGGTCAAGACCCGTTCGCGCTGCACTCCTGACGCGATTCGCGTCGGATGTGCCCGAATTTTCCTCGATCGCGGGACGATCTCACGTCCTGGAGACCGCGTGAGGTGCGTGGGGCTACTGGCACAATCGCGCCATGACCTTGTCGCCCGACGACGGCTCCGCCGCGCCCGAGCGCGACACGTCCGACGCCGCAGCGACCACGCGCACCCGCCGCCACGCCGCGCCGCTGACGGTCGCGGCCGTCGCCGCGCGCCTCGGGGTTGCCCCCGCGACCCTGCGGACCTGGGACCGCCGCTACGGCCTGGGGCCCTCCGAGCGGTCCGCCGGCTCGCACCGTCGCTACTCCGCGGCCGACGTCGAGCGCCTGCTCGTCATGCGGCGCCTCACGCTCGACGGCGTCGCACCCGGCGACGCGGCCCGCATCGCGAGCGTCACGGACGTCGAGGAGACGGCCCACGGCGGGTCCGACCGCGCGCTGCGCGGGCTGCCCACCCCCGCCTCCGGCCACGCCGCCATCCCGTTCGGCGCCGGGACGCCCACCGCGCTCGTCGACGCCGCGCTCACCGGGGACGCCGCGACCTGCCGCGCGCTCGTCGCGCTGCCGCGCACCGCGGGCGTCGCGGACATCGAGCACTGGTGGACCGGCCTGCTCGAGCCCGCGCTCACCGAGCTCGCCCGGCGCACGGTCGTCGACCGCCCCGGGCAGGACGCGCCGCTCGCCGTGCGCGCCGCCGCCGTCGAGGCGCTGCACGCCTGGCTGCCCGCCGCGCCGCGCGACGCGGGCGTGGTCCTCGTGCTCGTGCCCGAGGGGCAGGAGCGTCCGCTGCTGGTCCACGCCCTCACCGCGGCGCTCGTCGCGGCGGGCGTCGACGCGCGCGCCGTGGGTGGTCCCACGAGCGTGCACCACGTGCTCGAGCTCGTCGTCATGACGCGGCCGGGCGCCGTCGTCACGGTCTCCCGCCGCGGCGACGTCGACCTGTCGCACGTCGAGCTCGTCGCGCGCGCCCACCCCGGGCTCGCGCAGTTCGTCATGCTGCCCGACACCGTCACCGACGTCCCCGCGGGGCCGTCGGTGACCCGGTCCCGGACGTTCCGTGGTCTCCTGCACGAGGTGCTGGCGGTCGCGGGTCGTCCGCCGAACGGGTGAAGTCCGCGGTGGGCCGCGCCGCGGACGGCGGGGGGAATGTGGGGGTGTCGGACGGCCGCATACCGTCCGATAGCGCCACATGCGGTCATCAAGCACCCACCTCGTGCACCGGTCCCCCGGCCGGTGCGGGGGAGGGCCTCGCTAACGTCACGTACCCGACGGGCCGATAGCACACGCAGGTTCCGACGGGGAACACCTGGAAGAAGGAGGACGCGATGGCGGGTGTGGTCGTCTGCCATGCCTCGACCGCCGTTCGTGAGCGACTGGTCGTGACGTCGATCGGTGTGCCGACGCTGAGCCCGGTGCGAGCCGCTGCCACTGTCGACGAGCTGCTCGCCCACGCGCGGCGCGTCCCGCCGACCGTGGTGCTGCTCGATGCGCACATCCCGGCTCCCGGCGCGGGCGAGGCGATCCGACGGTTGCGTGCGGTCGCACCGGGCGCCGCGGTCGTGCTGCTCGCGCAGCCCGACGACTCGGCGGCCCTCGACCGGGCGCTCGCGCTCGGGGCGCGAGGGTTCCTCGCGCCGGACGTGGGTCGTGCGGAGCTCTCGGCGGTCGCGGCGCACGTGCTCGCGAGCCCGGTGCTGCCCGGTGGGCAGCGCGCGGTCGTGGACGTCCCGCGGCCCGCGGTCCCCGCGGCGGGGGGTGACCCCGAAGCCGCGTCCGCTCCCGAGGAGCCGGCGACGCCCGCGGTCACGCTCACGAAGCGGGAGATCGAGGTGCTCGTCGGCATGAGCAACGGGCGGTCGAACGCGCAGATCGGGGCCGAGCTGTTCCTCTCCGAGGACACGGTCAAGACGCACGCGCGGCGGCTGTTCCGCAAGCTCGGCGCGAACGACCGGGCGCAGGCCGTGGCGATCGGCCTTCGAGGCGGCCTCATCCGCTGACCCGACGACCCCGCGCACAGGGGTGGGTGCGGGGCTGGAACGGGTCCGGTGGGCGAGGACCGGACGGCGGCCGGAGGGCCGTCGGCCGGGTGCAGGTCGGCATCCGGGCACGTGCTGCCCGGGTGCGGCCCGGGTCCAGCACGCGCGCTGGACGGGTGCTGGACGGCACGGCGGGGCACGGCGTCGGGCGACGTATCCTGGGCGGATGACGGGACCCGACTCGCCGGCCGACCCCTTCGCTCGTATCGGCCTCACCTACGACGACGTCCTCCTGCTGCCGGGGGAGACCGACGTGATCCCCAGCGAGGTCGACACGACCTCGCGGCTCACGCGGGAGATCGACGTGCGCGTGCCGCTGCTGTCGGCCGCCATGGACACCGTGACCGAGTCGCGCATGGCGATCGCCATGGCGCGCCAGGGCGGCATCGGCATCCTCCACCGCAACCTGTCGATCGCCGACCAGGCGCACCAGGTCGACCGCGTCAAGCGGTCCGAGTCCGGCATGGTCTCGGACCCGGTGACGGTCGGTCCCGACGCGACGCTCGCCGAGCTCGACGAGCTGTGCGGCCAGTACCGCGTGTCCGGCCTGCCGGTGGTCGACGACCAGCGGCGCCTGCTCGGCATCATCACCAACCGCGACCTGCGGTTCGTGCCGCCGGCGGACTTCGCGACGCGCCTCGTGCGCGAGGTCATGACGGCCATGCCGCTCGTCACCGCGCCCGTCGGCATCGACCGCGACGACGCCGCGGCGCTGCTCGCGAAGCACAAGGTCGAGAAGCTCCCGCTGGTCGACGACGCGGGCGTGCTGCGCGGCCTCATCACGGTCAAGGACTTCGTGAAGTCCGAGCAGTACCCGATGTCCACCAAGGACGCGGAGGGCCGCCTCGTCGTCGGCGCCGCGATCGGGTTCTTCGGTGACGCGTGGGAGCGCGCGACGGCGCTCGTCGAGGCGGGCGTCGACGTGCTCGTCGTCGACACGGCCAACGGGCACGCGCGCCTCATGCTCGACATGGTCCGCCGACTGAAGTCCGACCCCGGGACGCGCGGCGTCCAGGTCATCGGCGGCAACGTCGCGACGCGCGAGGGCGCCCAGGCGCTCGTCGACGCGGGCGTCGACGCGGTCAAGGTCGGCGTCGGCCCGGGCTCGATCTGCACGACGCGCGTCGTCGCGGGCGTCGGCGTGCCGCAGGTGACCGCGATCTACGACGCGTCGCTCGCGTGCAAGCCCGCCGGCGTCCCCGTCATCGGTGACGGCGGCCTGCAGTACTCGGGCGACATCGCCAAGGCGCTCGTCGCGGGCGCCGACACGGTCATGCTCGGCTCGCTGCTCGCGGGCTGCGACGAGTCGCCGGGCGAGCTCGTGTTCGTCAACGGCAAGCAGTACAAGCACTACCGCGGGATGGGATCGCTGGGCGCGATGGCCTCGCGCGGGCGGATCTCGTACTCCAAGGACCGGTACTTCCAGGCGGACGTGTCGTCCGACGAGAAGATCGTGCCCGAGGGCATCGAGGGCCAGGTGCCGTACCGCGGCCCGCTCGCCGCGGTGGCGCACCAGCTCATCGGCGGGCTGCACCAGTCGATGTTCTACGTCGGCGCGCACACGATCCCCGAGCTGCAGCAGCGCGGGAAGTTCGTGCGCATCACGCCGGCGGGGCTCAAGGAGTCGCACCCGCACGACATCCAGATGACGGTCGAGGCGCCGAACTACTCCTCGCACCGCTGACGGCGGGGCGTCAGGCGTACGGCGGGGGGCTGTTCGCGGCCCGCACGCGGTCGGGCCCGAACGGCCACCACTGCCCTCCCTGCCACGCGGGTGGGTCCCACCCCCGGCGCAGCTGCTTGGCGCCCTTCGACCGGTTGCACGTGGCGCACGCGCCGACGAGGTTCGACTCCGCGTTCGCCTCGTCGCTGCGGGTCGCGAGGTCGAGGCGCGCGCCGCGGAGGGTCCAGTGGACGCGCAGCGGCACGACGTGGTCGACGTCGGCGCACGGCGCGGCGTTGCAGTAGACGCACGTGCGGTTGTTGTCCTTGAGCGCGAGGGCGACGTGCTGGGCCGGGATCGCCCGGTAGTGGCGGGAGTAGCCGTAGCGCGTGCGGGCGTCCTCGAAGCCGATGTCGTACCCGGCGCCCCACCCGGACTGCCGGCCCTCCTCGACGTGGGTGCGCCGGTCGTCCTCGGCGCTGTACCCCTCCGTCCACCCGGGCGGGTGCACGACCGGGCCGCGCACGTGCCCGGTGACGATGGCCGTGACCTGGTCCTGCTGCAGGACCTTCTCCGCGACGAGCTCGTCGAGCCCGTCGCGGAAGCCGCTCGGGTAGCCGCGGTACCGCCCGCCGTCGTCGAAGAACGCCTCCTCGTACGCCCGCTTGAAGTCCGCGAACGCCCGCCGCACCGGGCCGCCGCCGTCGTCGTCGAGGACGTGCGCCACCTCGTGGGCGAGCAGGTGCTCGCCGGCCGCGGTTCCGGGGGCGGCGCCGGCGCCGAGCCAGATGTCGTCGCCGAGCGTGAACGCGCGCGCGCCGAGCGTGCGGTTGAGGGCGACGGCGGGTGCGCCGTCGTGCAGGCGTATGTGCCCCAGGTCGGTGCCGAAGCCCTGCTCGAGCCGCCGCCGGGTGGTGGCGTCCAGCGGGCGACCCGGACCCGCGGGCGGCCCGCTCGTCGGCCTGACGTTCCGCGGCGTCGTGCGCGTCGCCGACGACGAGCGGCGCGGGGCGCAGGGGCGCGGACGCGCGCGGCACCGGGCCGTCGTCGCTGCGGTCGAGGGCGGCGGGGTCCCGGTGCTCCGGCTCGGTCATGACCACTCCCGGGGAGGCGTACCCCTCCACGGTCGCGGCGTCCGGGCGCCGCGACATCGGCAATCGCTACGCAATGCGAGCCTGAACGTTTCAGCGATGGGCCGGGGCAAGTGGTGTGGATAGCGTCCTCCACGCCAGGCCGTGCGACCCGGGGGGCGCGCATGTGAGCGCTCACCCTGGTCCCTTTCCGGGGCGCGGCGCCACTCGCACGACGCCGTGCGCGCGTGCGCGATCGAAGGAGTCTGCGATGCGCGTCGGAACGACACCGAGGAGAGCGGGGGTGGCGCTGCTCGCGGCGCTCGCCACCGTGCTCGGGTGCCTCACCGTGGCGGCCTCGCCCGCCACCGCAGCGACCACCGCCGGGTGCGGCCAGGCGCCCGGCCTCAGCACCGGGCAGTACAGCGTCATCAGCGGGGGCCAGGCCCGCGCCTTCCGGATCGACGTGCCCACGAGCTACGACCGCAACAAGCCCCACCGACTGGTCATCGGCCTGCACTGGTGGCACGGCACGTCCAACGACGTGGTGAACGAGAACTACTACGGGCTCAAGCCGCTGGCCAGCAACGACACGATCTTCGTGGCGCCCCAGGGCATCGACAACGCGTGGCCCAACACCGGCGGGCGCGACGTCGCGTTCATCGACGACCTGCTGCGCCGCATCGAGTCGGACCTGTGCATCGACACCAGCCAGCGCTTCGCGCTCGGGTTCAGCTACGGCGGCGGCATGAGCAACGCGCTCGCGTGCGCCCGCGCCGACGTCTTCCGGGCCGTCGCGATCCTCAACGGCGCCCAGCTCAGCGGCTGCGACGGCGGCTCCCAGCCGATCGCGTTCCTCGGCTCGCACGGCGTCAGCGACGACGTGCTCAACATCTCGATGGGCCGGCAGCTGCGCGACCGCGCGCTGCGCAACAACGGCTGCGTGGCGCAGAACGCGCCCGAGCCCGCGCCGGGCAGCGGCACGCACACCCGCACGCAGTACCAGTGCCGTGACGGCTACCCGGTCGAGTGGTTCGCGTTCGACGGCGGGCACGCCTGGGCGGCCCGCGACCGCAACTCCGGCCAGTCCTGGGTGCCGGGGGAGGTGTGGCGGTTCTTCACGTCCCTGACCTCGACGACCACGCCACCGCCGACGGAGACGACCCCGCCGCCCACGGAGACCACCCCGCCGCCGACGGAGACCACGCCCCCGCCCACGGAGACCACGCCGCCGCCGACCGAGACGACGCCGCCGCCGAGCGGCGCCTGCACGGCGACGTACACGACGATCGGCTCGTGGCCGGGCGGCTTCCAGGGCGAGGTCACGGTCGCGGCGGGCGGCTCGGCGCTGTCCGGGTGGACCGCGACGTTCGACCTCGGCAGCGGCACGGTGAGCCAGCTCTGGGGCGGCACGCACAGCGTGAGCGGCTCGCGCGTCACCGTCGCGGCGGGCGGCTCGGCGCTGTCCGGGTGGACCGCGACGTTCGACCTCGGCAGCGGCACGGTGAGCCAGCTCTGGGGCGGCACGCACAGCGTGAGCGGCTCGCGCGTCACCGTCGCGAACGCCCCGTGGAACGGCTCGCTCGCGCCGGGGCAGTCGGCCACGTTCGGGTTCATCGGCACGGGCTCGCCGAGCACGCCCACGGTGGCGTGCGCGGCGCAGTGAGCGGCGAAGGCTGACGCCGCTCGTGCCGGGGGTCGTCGTCCGTGTCGGGTCGGCGCGGACGACGACCCCGGCGTGCTGCTCGCCGAGGGGAGGGCCCGTGCGGGTCAGTGCGTCGGGACCGGTGCGCCCACCGGGGCGGCCATGAGCGCCTCGAGCACCGCCTGGGCCGCCTCGGCCGCCTTGCGCGCGTGGTACGCGGCACGCCACGCCGCGACCGCGACGCGCTGCCGGTCGTGCAGCTCCTGCGGCGTGGCGGCGAGCAGCGCGGGCGACGCCGCGAGCACGCGCTCGAGGACGTCGAGCGTGGCGAGCGCGTCCGCGTCGGCGGTGTGCAGCAGGCCGGTCGTCACGTCGTGGTGCTCGCACAGGTCGACGAGCCGGCGGCCGCCCTCGCGCTCCGGGTCGGCCATGCGGTCGAGCACCATCGGGTCGAGCACGGGCCGCACCGGCCCGTCGAGCCGGTCGCCGAGAGACGGCAGACCGTGCCGCTCGAGCTCCGCGTCGAGCACCGCGAGGTCGAAGTCCGCGTTGTAGGCGACGAGCGCGCTGCCCGCGCGCAGCGCCGCGGCGATCTCGTCGGCGATCTCGTCGAGCGCGGGGCCCGGCGCCGTGCCGTGCGCCCGCACGTGCTCGGTGGTGAGCCCGTGCACCGCACCGGCGGCCTCGGGGATCTCCACGCCCGGGTCGACCAGCCAGGTGCGCACGTGGGTCCCGCTCGGGTCGCGCCGCACCAGCGCGGCGCTCACGACGCGGTCCCGGCGCACGTCGACCCCCGTGGTCTCGGTGTCGAAACCCAGCAGGGGGACCTGTCTCCAGCGTGCGACGTCCATCGGCGCAGCATCCCACCGCGCACCGACACCACGGGCACAGCGACACGAACAGCGACACGACGGCGACACGACCGGCCGGGCAGCCCCGGTAGTCTCTTCGGGTGAGCAACGAGATCGAGATCGGCCGTGGCAAGCGCGGACGGCGGGCCTTTTCCTTCGACGACATCGCGGTCGTGCCCTCGCGGCGCACGCGCGACCCGCAGGACGTGTCGGTCGGCTGGCAGATCGACGCCTACCACTTCGAGCTCCCCGTGGTCGCCGCCCCGATGGACTCGGTGATGTCCCCGGCGACGGCCGTCGCGCTCGGCCGCCTCGGCGGTCTGGGCGTGCTCGACCTCGAGGGTCTGTGGACCCGGTACGAGGACCCGACGCCGTACCTCGCGGAGGTCGCGGAGCTCGACCCGGCGCGCGCGACGGCCCGCATGCAGGAGATCTACGCGGCGCCCATCCGCCCGGAGCTCATCAGCGCGCGGCTGCAGGAGATCCGCGCCGCGGGCGTGACGGTCGCGGGCGCGCTGTCGCCGCAGCGCACGCAGGAGCACTGGCGCACGGTCGTCGACGCCGGCGTCGACCTGTTCGTCATCCGCGGCACCACGGTGTCCGCCGAGCACGTCTCGGGCAACGCCGAGCCGCTCAACCTCAAGCGCTTCATCTACGAGCTCGACGTGCCGGTGATCGTCGGCGGCGCGTCCACCTACACCGCGGCGCTGCACCTCATGCGCACGGGTGCGGCGGGCGTGCTCGTCGGCTTCGGCGGGGGAGCGGCGCACACGACGCGCGTCTCGCTCGGCATCCACGCCCCGATGGCGACCGCGGGGGCGGACGTCGCTGCCGCGCGCCGCGACTACCTCGACGAGTCCGGCGGCCGCTACGTGCACGTCATCGCGGACGGCGGCGTCGGACGCTCCGGCGACCTCGTCAAGGCCGTGGCGTGCGGCGCGGACGCGGTCATGCTCGGTGCGGCGCTCGCGCGTGCGACCGAGGCGCCCGGGCGCGGCTTCCACTGGGGTCCCGAGGCGCACCACCCGCACCTGCCGCGCGGTGAGCGCGTCGAAGTCGGCACGTCCGGCACGCTCGAGCAGATCCTGTTCGGTCCCGGCCACACCGCGGACGGCACGCTCAACCTCATCGGCGCGCTGCGGCGCGCGATGGCGACGACGGGCTATTCGGACCTCAAGGAGTTCCAGCGCGTCGAGGTGGTCGTCTCGCCGTACCAGCCGCGCTGACGCACCCGGCACCGCACGCGCGAGGAGGGCGCGACCCGCAGGGGTCGCGTCCTCCTCGCGTCCGTAGCGCCGGCCGGGGCCGAGGAGCCCGGGCTCAGGCGCTGGGCAGGCGGTCCGGCTCGTCGTCCAGGCGGTCGTCGAGGCGCGCGTACAGCAGCGCGTGCACCTTCTCGACGCGCGGGATGTCCTCGAACTCCAGCGGGTCGTCGGAGGCGGACTCGATGACGAGAGTCCCCGTGCGCAGGATCCGGTCGACCAGCCCGTGGCGGAACTGCACGCTGTTGATGCGCAGCACCGGGATGTCGATGCCGGACCGCGTGATGACGCCCTGACGGAACATCACGCGGCGGTCGGTGACGACGAAGTGCGTGGTGCGCCACGAGACGAACCGCACGAGGAACCAGACGAGCGCGGTGAGCCACACGACGCCGGCCGCGACGCCCACCGCGGTCGCGACCCCGTCGGACACCCCGTCACCCGTCGACCAGGCGAGCCCCCAGCCCGCCAGGCCGGACGCCGCGACGAGCGCGAGGCCCGGCAGCAGCAGCGCCTTCAGGTGCGGGTGCGCGTGCACCACGACGACCTCGTCGTCGGTGAGCACGTCCTGCGGGTAGCCCACGGGTCCTCCTCGTCGCGGGGCGCACGCGTGGCGCCGTCGGGCGAAGCATGCCACGGTCGCGCGGCCGCGTGGTACCGCCGTCGGCGGGCGCTCAGCCCGCCAGGTCGTGCGTCTCGACCTGCGGGTTCGTCGCGTGGTGGCGGCCGACGGGGACGACGAGAGGCGTGCCCGACACCGGGTCGTCGATGACGCGCGCCGTCATCCCGAAGACCTCCTCGACGAGCGCGGGCGTCACGACGTCGCGCGGGGCGCCCTGCGCGACGAGCCGGCCCTCGCGCAGCGCGACGAGGTGGTCGGTGTAGCGCGCGGCGAGGTTGAGGTCGTGCAGCACCATGACGATCGTCGTGCCGCGCCGCCGGTTGAGGTCGGTGAGCAGGTCGAGCACCTCGACCTGGTGCGCGACGTCGAGGAACGTCGTCGGCTCGTCGAGCAGCAGCACGTCGGTCTGCTGCGCGAGCGCCATCGCGATCCACACGCGCTGCCGCTGCCCGCCGGACAGCTCGTCGACGGGCCGGTCCGCGAGGTCGAGGATGTCGGTCGCGCGCAGCGCCTCCTCGACGGCCGCGTCGTCCTGCGCGGTCCACCGGCGGAACCAGCCCTGGTGCGGGTAGCGGCCGCGGCCCACGAGGTCGGCCACGGCGATGCCCTCGGGGCTGACGGGCGTCTGGGGGAGCAAGCCGAGCACGGTCGCGACCTCGCGCGAGGGGATCTGGTCGATCGCGCGGCCGTCGAGCAGCACCCGGCCGGCCTTGACCTTGAGCAGGCGCGCCATCGCGCGCAGCAGGGTCGACTTCCCGCAGGCGTTCGCCCCGACGATCGTCGTGATCCGCCCCGCGGGCACCTCGAGCGTCATCTCGTGCACGACGACGCGCTCGTCGTACCCGATGGTCGCGGCCTCGACCGCGAGGGTGTGGGTGCTCACAGGCTTCCTCCGGAGCGGTTGGTCCTGGCCAGCAGCCAGAGCAGGTAGGGCGCGCCGAGCACGCCGGTGACGACGCCGACGGGGAACCGCGCGACCAGCAGGTGCTGGCCGACGAGGTCGCCGACGAGCACGAGCAGCGCGCCCACGAGCGCCGAGGGGACGAGCAGGGACCCGGTCCCGCGCACGAGCCGGTGCGCGATCGGCCCGGACAGGAACGCGACGAACGCGATGGGTCCGGCGGCGGCCGTGGCGACCGCGACGACGGCGACGGCGACGAGCAGCAGCGCGAGGCGCGAGCGGTCGGGGCGCACACCGAGGGACGACGCGGAGTCGTCGCCGAGCTGCAGCGCGGACAGCCGGCGGGACAGCGCGAGCAGCGTCGGCAGCAGCACGGCCATGGCGGCGGCGAGCGGACCCAGCCCGGCCCAGAACGCCGAGTTGAGGCTGCCGGTGAGCCAGCGCAGCGCCTCCGCCGCGTCGTACACGCCCGCGCGCGTCATGGCGTACGCGATGACGGAGTCGAGCATCGACCCCACGGCGATGCCGATGAGCACGAGCCGCGCGCCCTGCACGCCGCGACGCCAGGACAGCGCGTAGATCGCGCCGGCGACGGCGACACCGGCGGCGACCGCGACGAGCGACAGCGCGGTGCCGGACATCCCGAACGCGGTGATCGCGACGACCGCGGCGGCGCTCGACCCGGCGCTGACGCCGATGATGTCGGGGCTCGCGAGCGGGTTGCGCAGCATCGTCTGGAACACGACGCCACCCATGCCGAAGCCGAGGCCGACCAGCAGGCCGGAGAGCATGCGTGGCAGGCGGATGGTCTCGATGTTGAACGACGCGCCCGGCACGGTCTCGCCGGTGAGCACGCGCAGCACCTGCAGCGGCGAGTACGAGCGCTCGCCGACGCACAGCGTCACGACGAGGACGACGAGGAGCGCGGCGACGAGCACCGCGAGGACGGTGCGGCGCCGGCGGGACCGGGCGCGCCGGCCGGTGGCGACCCGCGCGCCGGGCGCGGGGGTCTCGGGGGCGACGGGGACGAGGGCCGCGGTCACAGCTCACGCACCTTCTGCCGCCGGATGATCGCGATGAACACGGGGGCACCGAGCACGGCGGTGACGATGCCGACCTCGATCTCCTGCGGGCGCGCCACGACGCGCCCCACGACGTCCGCGACGAGCAGCAGCGCGGCACCGAGCGCCGCGGCGTACGGCAGCAGCCAGCGGTGGCTGGGACCGGTGAACGCGCGCGCGAGGTGCGGCACGACCAGCCCGACGAAGCCGATCGGCCCGGCGATCGCGACGGACGCGCCGCACAGCAGGACCGCGGCGAGCGCGCCGACGCCCCGCACGAGCCCGACCTTCTGGCCGAGCCCGGTCGCCACGTCGTCGCCGAGCGCGATGGCGTCCATGCCGCGCGCGCAGCCGACCGCGAGCACCGCGCCGACGACGAGGAACGGCACGACCTGCCCGATGTCGGAGTACGACGCGCGGCCGACGGAGCCGACCTGCCAGAACCGGAACGTGTCGAGCACGTCCGTGCGGGTCAGCAGCACCATCGACACGGCGGACAGCAGCGCGGCGGACGTCGCGGCCCCGGCGAGGGCGAGCTTGAGCGGCGTCGCGCCCTCGCGGCCCATCGAGCCGATCGCGTAGACGAGCAGCGAGGCGACGGCCGCGCCGAGGAACGCGAACCAGATGTACTGCGTGAGGCTGCTCAGCCCGACCCACGCGATGCCGAGCACGACCGACAGGGAGGCGCCCGAGCTCACGCCGAGCAGCGCGGGGTCGGCGAGCGGGTTGCGGGTCAGGCCCTGCATCACACCGCCAGCGAGGCCGAGCGCGGCGCCCACGAGCAGCCCGAGCACGGTGCGGGGGACCCGCGACGCGACGGCCGCCTGGGCGATCGAGTCGTCGGGGTGCAGCACGCCCGCGACCACGTCGGACCAGCCGACGACGCGCGAGCCGAACGCGAGGGAGCACACGACCGCGACGACGACCGCGAGCACGCACACCGCGAGCCCGGTCGCGCGTCGCGGGCGGGCCGACGCCGGCCGCCTCGGGGCGAGGTCGGCCGGCGTCGGGGCGGTGCGCAGGGTCATCCGACCTTCTTCGCCGCCGCCTCGAACTTGTCGAGGTACTCGTCCAGGACCCACGGGATCGACAGGACCGTCGGGCCGGACGTGGCGGCGGACAGCGGGCCGTCGTTCGGCATGACGACGACGGAGCCGCGCTGCACCGCGGGGATCTTGCCGTACAGCGGGTCGGCCTGGAGCGTGGCGAGCGTGGTGTCGTCGCCGTACGTCACGAAGACGTCGACGTCGTCGAGCTCGTCGACTCGCTCGGCGGACAGCTCGACGTAGAACGCGTCGGAGTCGCCCGCGAGCGCCGTGACGGACGGCGCGACCTCGAGGCCGAGGTCGGTGACGAGCTGCACGCGCGCGTCGAGCGGCGAGTACAGGCTCACGGTCGAGGCGGCCGGGTCGATCCAGCTGTACGCGAACGTCTTGCCGGCGACGTCGGGGCGCTTCGCGAGCGCGTCGGCGATCTCGGCCTTGACGTCGTCGACGAGCGCCTGCGCCTCGGCCACGAGGCCGAGCGCCCGGCCGTCGATGAGCGCCATGTCGGACCAGCTCGTGCCCCACGCGTACGTCGGGTAGGAGACGGTCGGCGCGATCTGGCTGAGGGTCTCGTAGTCCTCCTTGGTGAGGCCCGAGTACGCGGCCAGGACCACGTCCGGCTCGGTGTTGTTGACGGCCTCGTAGGGGATGCCGTCGGACTCGTCGAACAGCACGGGCAGCGCGTCGCCGGTGGCGCCGAGCTCCTCGAGCGCGGCGTACGTCCACGGGAGGACGCCGTCGGTGTCGTCGTCGCCGTAGGTCGACTTCTGGATCCCGACGGGCACGACGCCGAGCGCGAGCGGCACGTCGTGGTTGCCCCAGTTGACGGTGGCGACGCGCTCGGGCCGCGACTTGATGGTCGTCTTGCCGAACGTGTGCGTGATCGTCACGGGGAAGACGTCCGTGCCCGCGGACGCGGTGGTCGCGGCGGCGGTGGGGTCCGAGTCCTCGCCGGTGTCCGACGAGCAGGCGGTGAGAGCGAGGGCCGCGGCGGCCGCGACGGCGGCGAGCCGGACTGGGCGCGGGGCGCGCGAGAGTGCGGAGCGCATGGGGGTCCTCACGGTGGGAGACGGCACGGGTCGACTGGGCCGACCGGTCGATTAGGCGAGCCTCACCTTAGTGCGCCCACGGGTCGCCTCAAAGCGGGTCGTGATCACAGCACGGTGTCAGAAAAACGGCGATGGCGGGCGGTGCGCCCCTCGGCGCGGTCGGCGGCCCCGCGTACCCTGACGGCATGTCGCAGGATCACGAGGGGCCCGACGGTCGCAGCGGCGCGGCCGAGCTCCACGACCCCGAGACGGACCCGCTCGCCACCTACGTGCTCGAGCCGGCCGACGTCGCCACCCTGCTGCGCCGCGTCGTCGCCGCGCCGGGCGCGCAGACTTACACCTCGCACGCGCCGTTCACCGGCGCGCCCATCGCGGCCGTGCCGCTGTCCACGCCCGACGACGTCGCCCGCGCCGCACGCACGGCCCGGGCAGCGCAGAGGCTGTGGGCGCAGCGGCCCGTGCGCGAGCGCGCCGCCGTGCTGTCGCGCGTCCACGACCTCGTGCTCGAGCGGCAGTCCGACGTGCTCGACCTCGTCCAGCTCGAGACCGGCAAGGCGCGCGTCTCGGCGTTCGAGGAGGTCGCGGACATCGCGCTCGTCGCGCGGCACTACGCCGCGCGCGCCCGCCGCTACCTCGCGCCGCGGCGCGTGCTCGGCACCGTCCCCGGTCTGACCCGCGTGCGCGTGCTGCGCCACCCGGTCGGCGTCGTCGGGATCATCGCGCCCTGGAACTTCCCGCTCACCCTCACGCTCGGGGACGTGCTGCCCGCGCTCGTCGCGGGCAACGCGGTGCTCCTGCGGCCCGACCCGCAGACCGCGCTCACCGCCCTGTGGGCCGCCGAGCTGCTCGAGGACGCGGGCCTGCCGCCCGGCGTGCTGCAGGTCGTCGTCGGCGACGGCCCGACCGTCGGCGGCGCCGTGATCGAGCACGCCGACCACGTCGCGTTCACCGGCTCGACCCGCACCGGCCGCGCCGTCGCCGCGGCGGCGGGGGAGAAGCTGGTCCCCGCCACGCTCGAGCTCGGCGGCAAGAACGCCATGTACGTCGCCGACGACGTGGACGTCGACACCGCGGCGGAGGGCGCCGTGCGCGCGTGCTTCGTCGGCGCCGGGCAGGTGTGCGTGAGCATCGAGCGGCTGTACGTGCACCGCGACGTGTACGACGCGTTCCTCGAGGCGTTCGCGCGCCGCACGCGCGACCTGCGCATCGGCGCCGGCCTGGACTACCGCAGCGACATCGGCTCGCTCACGTCCGCCGCGCAGCTCGCGACCGTCGTCGAGCACGTCGAGGACGCCATCGGGCTCGGCGCGCGCGTGCTGGCCGGCGGCGTGCACCGCGCCGACCTCGGCCCGTGGTTCTACGAGCCGACCGTCCTCGTCGACGTCTCGCCGCACGCGCGCCTGTTCCGCGAGGAGACGTTCGGGCCCGTCGTCGCCGTCTACCCGGTGTCCTCGGACGACGAGGCGGTCGCCGCGATGAACGACACGGAGTTCGGCCTCAACGCGAGCATCTGGACGGCCGACGCGCGCCGTGGTGCCGCGCTCGCCCGGCGCGTGCACGCCGGCTCGGTCAACGTCAACGAGGGCTACGTCGCCACGTGGGGCTCCGTCGGCGCCCCGCAGGGCGGCTGGGGCGCCTCCGGCATCGGCGTGCGGCACGGGCGCGAGGGGCTGTGGGAGACCACGCGGCTGCAGACCGTCGCGGTGCAGCACGGCGCGCACGGCGCGTTCGGCCTGCCGCCCGTGGGCCTGCGCCGGCTGTTCGAGCTCGGCATCGACGTGTGGCCGCAGGTCTACACCGAGCTGCTGCGCGTCATGAAGGCCGCGCGGCTCCCCTGACCCGCCTGGGCGCCCGCGACGCCGCCCGACGCACGTCGGACGCACGCCCGACGCACGACGATGGCCGGTGCTCCCTGGTGCCACCGGCCGTCGTCGCGTCGCGAGGTCAGTCGGCCCGGTGGTTCGGGCACACCACCTCGAGCGCCTGGCGCGCGATCGCGAGCTCCTCGTTCGTCGGGTACACCACGACGGTCGTCGTCGAGTCGTCCGTCGAGATGACCGTCGGCTCCTTCTTGCGGCCCGCGTTGCGCTCCGGGTCGATGACGATGCCGTAGCCCTCCAGGCCCTCGAGCGCCTTCGCCCGCACGATGTCGTCGTTCTCGCCGACGCCCGCGGTGAACGCGATGACGTCCACGCCGCCCATGACCGCGGCGTACGAGCCGACGTACTTCTTGATGCGGCGCGTGTAGACCTCCACGGCCAGCTTCGCGTCCTCGTCGCCGGCCTCGACGAGCGCGTGCACCTCGCGCAGGTCGTTGTGGCCCGTGAGGCCCTTGAGACCCGAGCGGCGGTTGAGCAGGTCGTCGACCTCGTCGACGGTCATGCCCGCGTTGCGCGACAGGTGGAACACCACGGCCGGGTCGATGTCGCCCGTGCGGGTCCCCATGACGAGCCCCTCGAGCGGCGTCAGGCCCATCGACGTGTCGACCGCGTGACCGCCGTCCACCGCCGACACGGACGCGCCGTTGCCCAGGTGCAGCACGATCGTCCGCGTGGCCTCCAGGTCCCGGCCGAGGAACTCCGCGACGCCGCGGGAGACGTACTGGTGGGACGTCCCGTGCGCGCCGTAGCGGCGGACCTTGTACTTCGCCGCCACCTCGCGGTCGATCGCGTACGTCGCGGCCGCCGCGGGCAGGTGGTGGAAGAACGCCGTGTCGAACACCGCGACGTGCGGCACGTCCGGCAGCAGCGCCCGGCCCACGCGGATGCCCGTGAGGTTCGCCGGGTTGTGCAGCGGCGCGAGCGCGGACAGCTCGTCGATCTTGCGCTCGACCTCCGCGTCGACCAGCACCGGCCCGTCGAACGCCATGCCGCCCTGCACCACGCGGTGACCCACCGCCACCACGTTCGCCTCGACCAGGTCCGGACCGGCCACCTCGAACAGGCTCAGCACACGCCGCAGGCCCTCGCCGTGGTCCGGGACGCGCAGCTCGCGGCGGGTCGTCGTCCCGTCGTACTCGTGGCGCAGGTTGCCCATCGGCTCGCCGATGCGCTCGACGATGCCCGACGCCACGGCCTGCCCGGTGCCGAGCTCGACCAGCTGGTACTTGATCGAGGACGACCCCGAGTTGACGACCAGGACGGTCTGCGTGGTCATGCCTGTGCCTCCTCGCCGGCCTGCTGGGCCTGCGCCTGGATCGCGGTGATCGCGACCGTGTTGACGATGTCCTGGACGAGCGCGCCGCGGGACAGGTCGTTGACCGGCTTGCGCAGACCCTGCAGGACGGGGCCGATCGCGACCGCTCCCGCGGAGCGCTGCACGGCCTTGTAGGTGTTGTTGCCCGTGTTGAGGTCGGGGAAGACGAACACGGTGGCCCGGCCCGCGACCGCGGAGTCGGGGAGCTTGGTCTGCGCGACGGACGCGTCGACCGCGGCGTCGTACTGGATCGGGCCCTCGACCGACAGGTCGGGGCGGCGCTCGCGGACCAGCGCGGTCGCCGCGCGGACCTTGTCGACGTCCGCGCCCGTGCCGGACTCGCCCGTGGAGTACGAGAGCATCGCGATGCGCGGCTCGATGCCGAACTGCATGGCCGTCTCCGCCGACGAGATCGCGATGTCCGCGAGCTGCTCGGCGGTCGGGTCGGGGATGACCGCGCAGTCCGCGTACACCAGCACGCGGTCCTCGAGGCACATGAGGAACGCCGACGAGACGTTCGAGACGCCCGGGGCGGTCTTGATGATCTCGAAGCTCGGCTTGATGGTGTGCGCGGTGGTGTGCACCGCGCCGGACACCATGCCGTCCGCCAGGCCCAGGTGGACCATCGTCGTGCCGAAGTACGACACCGACGGGATGATCTCCCGGGCCCGCTCGAGCGTCATGCCCTTGTGCTCGCGGATGCGTGTGTACTCCGCGGCGAACCGGTCGACGTACTGCGGGTCGTGCGGGTCGATGACGTCCGCCGCGTCCAGCGCGAGACCCAGCTCGGCCGCGCGGGCGCGGATCGTGCTCTCGTCGCCGAGGATCGTCAGGTCCGCCACGCCGCGCTCCAGCAGCGTCGACGCCGCGCGCAGGATCCGGTCGTCGTTGCCCTCCGGCAGCACGATGCGCTTGCGGTCCGAGCGCGCCCGGTCCAGCAGCGTGTACTCGAACATCAGCGGCGTCACCACGTCCGGCTTCGCCACGTCGAGCGCCGCGAGCAGCCCGGGGCCGTCCACGTGCCGCTCGAACAGCGACAGCGCGGTGTCGACCTTGCGCTGCGAGTCCGCCGTCAGGCGGCCCCGCGTCGAGGCGACGGTGCTCGCCGTGCGGAACGTCCCCAGGTCCGTCGCGATGATCGGCAGCCGGCTGCCGAGGCCCTCGACGAGGCGCGAGATCGTCTTCGACGGGCGGAACCCGCCGTTGAGGATGATGCCCGCGAGCGTCGGGAAGCCGTCGGCCTGGTGCGCGAGCAGCAGGCCCAGCAGGATGTCCGACCGGTCGCCCGGCGTCATGATGACCGCGCCGTCGGACAGGCGGCCGAGCAGGTGCTCGATCTCCATGGCGCCGACGAGCATGTCGAGCACCTCGCGGCCCAGCAGCAGCGGGTCGCCCGAGATCAGCGTGCCGTCGACCGCGTCCATGAGCTGGCGCATGGTCGGCGCGCTGAGCAGCGGGCTCTCCGGCAGCGCCCACGTCGGGCGGTTCAGCGAGTTCTGCAGCAGGCGCCGCACCACGTCGAGCGCGGGCTGCGCGCAGCGGTTCGGCACGATCGCCGCGACGTGCGCGTGGTTGACCGCGAGCTCGTTGACGGCGACCTCCGCCACCTGCTCGATCTCGTCGGGCCGCCGGCCGTTGCCGTTGACCACCAGCACGACCGGCGCCCCGAGGTTCGCGGCGATGCGGGCGTTGAACGCGAGCTCCGTGGGGGAGGTGACGTCGGTGTAGTCCGAGCCGACGATCACCACCGCGTCGCAGCGGCGCTCGACCGCGTGGAAGCGCGCGACGATCTGCGAGAGCGCGCCCTCGGGGTCGTCGTGCACCTGCTCGTAGGTCGTGCCGATGCACTCGTCGTACGACAGGTCCACGCCGTCGTGCTCGAGCAGCAGCTCGAGGACGTAGTCGCGGGCCTGGGTCGAGCGGGCGACGGGGCGGAAGACCCCGACGCGCTGGACGGTGCGGGCGAGGAGGTCGACGAGCCCGAGGGCGACGGTCGACTTGCCGGTGTCGCCCTCTGGAGAGGCGACGTAGATGCTGCGGGCCACGGTGGACGTGCTCCAGTCCGGTCGGTCGTGCTGGTGGTGGTACGGGTCAGGGTGCTCAGGCGGTCACTCGTTGTCACCGCCGGTCGCGACGGTGGCGTCGACCTGGCCGCTGTCGGCCAGGTCCTGCGCGTCCGGCCACACCCAGTCGCGCACCTCGGGGATGTCCTCGCCGTGCTCCCGGGTGTACTCCCGGGCACGCAGCCGCGCGTCGACCATGCGCTGGCGCAGCCCCGCCTGCGAGGCGCGCAGCCAGTGCACGTGGTCGATCACGTCGATGACGAGGTGGTACCGGTCGAGGTCGTTGAGCATGACCATGTCGAACGGCGTGGTCGTCGTGCCCTCCTCCTTGTACCCCCGCACGTGCAGGTTCGCGTGACCGTTGCGCCGGTACGTGAGGCGGTGGATGAGCCACGGGTAGCCGTGGTAGGCGAAGACGATCGGACGGTCGTGCGTGAAGACCGTGTCGAACTCCCGGTCGGTCATGCCGTGCGGGTGCTCGCGCGCGTCCTGCAGGCGCATGAGGTCGACGACGTTGACGACGCGGACCTTGAGCTCCGGCAGCTCGCGGCGCAGGATGTCCGCCGCGGCGAGGACCTCGAGCGTCGGCACGTCGCCCGCGGCGGCGAGCACGACGTCCGGCTCCTCGCCGGGGACCTCGGTGCCCGCCCACTCCCAGATGCCCAGGCCGCGCGTGCAGTGCGCGACGGCCTGCTCCATCGTCAGGAAGTTCGGCGCCGGCTGCTTGCCCGACACGACGACGTTGACGTACTGCCGGCTGCGCAGGCAGTGGTCGTACGTGCTGAGCAGCGTGTTCGCGTCCGGCGGCAGGTACACCCGGACGACCTCGGCCTTCTTGTTGACCACGTGGTCGATGAAGCCGGGGTCCTGGTGGCTGAAGCCGTTGTGGTCCTGGCGCCACACGTGGCTCGACAGCAGGTAGTTCAGGCTCGCGACCGGCCGGCGCCACGGGATGTCGTTCGTGACCTTCAGCCACTTCGCGTGCTGGTTGAACATCGAGTCGACGATGTGGATGAACGCCTCGTAGCTGGTGAACAGGCCGTGCCGCCCGGTCAGCAGGTAGCCCTCGAGCCAGCCCTGACACTGGTGCTCCGAGAGCATCTCCATGACCCGGCCGGCGCGGGCGAGGTGCTCGTCGACCTCCGGGCCGAGCAGCTCGGCGTTCCACTGCTTGTCCGTGACCTCGTACACCGCCTGCAGGCGGTTCGACGCGGTCTCGTCGGGGCCGAAGATCCGGAAGTTGTCCGGGTTCCGGCGGATGACCTCGGTGAGGTACTGGCCCAGGACGCGCGGCGCCTCGGACACCGAGCCACCCGGCTTGGGCACGTCGACCGCGAAGTCCTTGAAGTCCGGCAGGCGCAGGTCCTTGAGCAGGATGCCGCCGTTCGCGACCGGGTTCGCGCTCATCCGCAGGTCGCCCGCGGGGGCGAGGGCACGGATCTCGGGGTCGATGCGGCCCGACGCGTCGAACAGCTCCTCCGGGCCGTACGACTGCAGCCACTCCTCGAGCACCTGCAGGTGCTCCGCGGTGTCCCGCGCGTTGGCGAGCGGCACCTGGTGCGCGCGCCACGAGCCGGTCGTCTTCTTGCCGTCGATGACGTCGGGGCCGGTCCAGCCCTTCGGGGTGCGGAACACGATCATCGGCCACGCCGGGCGCGACAGGTCGCCCGCCGCGGCGCGCTCCTTGATCGCCGCGATCTCGTCGAGCACCTCGTCGAGCAGCACCGCGAACCGGCGGTGCACCTCGATCGCGGGCTCGTCGGCGTCGTACCCGCCCTCGAACACGTACGGCTTGTGGCCGTAGCCGACCATCAGCGCGCGCAGCTCGTCGTCGCCGATGCGGTCCAGGACCGTGGGGTTCGCGATCTTGTAGCCGTTGAGGTGCAGGATCGGCAGCACCACGCCGTCCTGCGCGGGGTTGACGAACTTGTTGGAGTGCCAGCTCGTCGCGAGCGGGCCCGTCTCCGCCTCGCCGTCGCCGACGACCGCCGCGACCAGCAGGTCCGGGTTGTCGAACGCCGCGCCGTACGCGTGCGACAGCGCGTAGCCGAGCTCGCCGCCCTCGTGGATGGAGCCGGGGGTCTCGGGCGCCACGTGGCTCGGGATCCCGCCCGGGAAGGAGAACTGGCGGAACAGCCGGCGCAGGCCCTCGGCGTCCTCCGTGATGTCGGAGTAGACCTCGGAGTACGTGCCGTCGAGGTACGCGCTCGCCACCAGGCCCGGGCCGCCGTGGCCGGGACCCGTGACGTAGATGGTCGACTGGCGGCGCTCCGCGATCGCGCGGTTGAGGTGCGCGTACAGGAAGTTCAGGCCGGGCGTGGTGCCCCAGTGGCCGAGCAGACGCGGCTTGACGTGGTCCCGCGTGAGCGGCTCGCGCAGCAGCGGGTTGTCGAGCAGGTAGATCTGGCCGACCGACAGGTAGTTGGCGGCGCGCCACCACTTGTCGATCCGCTCGAGCGTCACGTCGTCGAGGGACGAGCCCGTCCCCGTCCGCCACGCTGTCGTCGTCGTGCTCATGCATCGCTCCTCGTGTCGTCCCGCGGCGTCGCGCCGCAGGTCATCGAGCCGTGCCCAGCCTCTCCCTCGCCCTGGGTCACTCATGGGACGTCTGACCCAGCCACGGGGCGTCGGCACTGCCATACAACCGCATCCCTCACGGTGTCGCAGAGGGAGATCCTCGCAGGTCACGGGCCATTTGCCACGGGTTCGGCGGGCCCCGGCGCGCCCGGGCGCCCCCGGGCCGCGGCCGGGTGTGACCTTCGTGACGCCGCCGCCGCCGCGCCGCTGAGCGGGCGGCTGCGTGGGCGACCGGCGGGTGACCTGCGCGTTACCGTGAGGCCGTGCCCGAGCGACCTGACACGGCCGCCCCCGAGGACGCGTGGTCCGTCCGGGGTGCGAGCGCGCCGACGACGATGCTGCGCGCCGCCGTGCGCCCCCGGATGCTCGGTCTGCTCGTCCTGCTGCTCGCCGCCGCCGTCGTGTGCGGGCTGCTCGGCACGTGGCAGCTCGACCGCGCGGAGATCCGCGGCGCACGCGCCCAGGCGGAGCACGAGGCGGCGCTCGAGGCCGCGGCGCCCGTCCCGCTGGGCGACGAGCTCGCGCCGCAGACCGCGTTCCGCGGCGAGCTCGTCGCGCGCAAGGTGTCCGTGCGCGGCACGTACGAGCCGCAGGGCCAGGTGCTCGTGCGCGACCGGGTGCACGACGGCGCGCGCGGCCACCTCGTGCTCACGCCGCTGCGCGTGTCCGACGCCGGCGGTGCGGAGCCCGGCGCGGGCGCGGTGCTGCCGGTCGTGCGTGGCTGGGTCGCCTCGCCGGACGACGCCGGCGTCCCGCCCGCCGGGCCCGTGGACGTCGTCGGGTACCTGCAGGCGTCGGAGCAGTCGGGCGGCGGTGTCACGGACGGCCAGGTCACCGCGATCTCGTCGGCCGAGCTCGTCGGCGCGTGGGGCGGTCCGATCTACACGGGCTACCTCGTGCTCGTCTCGTCGGACCCCGGGCAACCGGACGCGCTCGCGCTGCTCGCCCCGCCGAGCACGCCGGGCACGGGCCTGAACCTGCAGAACCTCGCGTACGCGGCGCAGTGGTTCATCTTCGGGGCGTTCGCGGTGCTGCTGTGGCTGCGGGTGGTGCGTGACGAGGCGCGCGGCCGGCCGGCACCCGGGTCCACCGGCCCTGCCGACCCTGCGCCCGAGGACCCCGCACCCGAGGACATCGCGCCCGGCGCGCCCGCCGCCTGACCGGACGCCGCGCCGCGTCCGGCCGGGGGAGGACCTGCGGGCACGGCGCGCCGCGCCGCGACGGGCGACCCCCACGGTGCGACGATGCACCCGGACGCCGCACCCGGCGCGCGCCGCGCCGAGGCCGTCCGACGGTGAGGACAGGAGACGACGATGCCCGCGCAGGGGACCTACGACGCCGAGTACGTCGCGGACAGCCGGGGGCAGGTCGAGGCGGAGATCGCGGCCTTCGACAACGCCCGGACCGACGCCGACAGCGACGACCACGCGCTCGACGACCTGGAGATCACGTACTTCGCGGCCCTCGTGCTGGCGCTCGAGATGCGGTTCGTGCACCGCAAGCGCAACAAGGAGGGGACGAACGGCAACGCGCTGAACGAGGTGCGGGTGCTGGCGCAGTCGCTCATGACGAACGGCGGGCGGCTGCTGGAGGACCCGCGCACCCCGCTGGACCCGGTCCGCAGCGTGCTGGGGCTGCGGCCGGGGGACGACGTGGTGGTGCGGTACGACGACTTCGTGCGCCTGTCCCGGGCGTTCTTCGACGAGCTCGAGGCGCGCTACGTGGAGTGAGCGCGCGGCCGCCCGGTCGGCGCCGGTGACGCGCACGAGCCCCTGTTCGCTCTGGGCGAACAGGGGCTCGTGGCGTGCGGGGACGGGTCAGGACTCGTGCTGCCAGGACCGCCACAGCGCCGCGTAGTCGCCGCCCGCCGAGACCAGCTCGTCGTGCGGGCCGATCTCGGTGATGCGGCCGCCGTCGACCACCGCGACCCGGTCCGCGTCGTGCGCGGTGTGCAGCCGGTGCGCGATCGCCACGACCGTGCGGCCCTCGAGCACGCCGTTGAGCGAGCGCTCCAGGTGCCGCGCGGCCCGCGGGTCGAGCAGCGACGTCGCCTCGTCGAGCACGAGCGTGTGCGGGTCCAGCAGCACCAGGCGCGCCAGGGCGACCTGCTGCGCCTGCGCGGGCGTCAGCGCGGCGCCGCCCGAGCCGACCTCGGTCTCCAGGCCCTCCGGGAGCGCCTCGACCCAGTCCCACGCGTCCACCGCCTCGAGCGCACGGCGCAGGTCCTGCGGCGCGGCGTCCGGCGCCGCGAGCCGCAGGTTGTCCGCGAGCGACCCGACGAACACGTGGTGCTCCTGCGTGACGAGCGCGACGTGCCGGCGCAGGTCGTCGAGCGGCAGGTCGACCAGCGGCACGCCGCCGACGCTCACCGTCCCGCCCGTGGGCGGGTGGATGCCCGCGAGCATCCGCCCGAGCGTCGACTTGCCCGCGCCCGACGGCCCGACGACCGCGAGCCGCTCGCCCGCGCGCAGGTCCAGGTCGATGCCGTGCAGCACGTCGTGCCCCTCGCGGTACGCGTACCGCAGGTCCCGCGCGCGCACGTCCTCGTCGACCGGCGTGCCGTCGCGCGCCTCGCGGTCCGGCGCGACGAGCCGCACCCCGACGATGCGCGCGAGCGACGTCGCTGCGACCTGGATCTCGTCGACCCAGAAGATGAGGTCCCAGACCGGGCCCGTCACCTGGTACGTGTACAGCACGATCGTCGCGACCACGCCGATCGTCACCTGGCCCTGCGAGACGAGCCAGCCGCCCCACAGCAGCACCGCGACGGGTGCCGTGATGAACGCGAAGTCCACGCCGGGGAACAGCACCGTGCGCAGGTTCAGCGTCGCGGTCTCCGCGGCGAAGGCCTCGCGCAGGTCGTCCTCGACGCGGGCCTGCCGGCGCGCGCCCATGCGCAGCGCGTCGACCGTGCGCGCGCCCTCGACGGACTCGGTGATCGTGCCGTTGAGCGCGGCGTACGACGCGGACTCCCGCAGGTACGCGGGCGTCGCGCGCGCCAGGTACCAGCGCACGACCGCGAGCATCACCGGCACGCCGACGAACATCGCGACCGCGACCGCGGGGGACAGCACGAGGCAGGCGGTGACCGTGAGCACGATCGTCACCACGGCGACGATGACGCGCGGCACGCCGAACCGCACCGCGTTCTGCAGCTTGTTGACGTCGTTCGTCGTGCGGGCGACCAGGTCACCGGTGCCCGCGCGCTCCACCGTCGACAGCGGCAGCGAGGTCACCGTCTCGATGAACTCCTCGCGCAGGTCGGCGAACACCATCTCGCCGAACCGCATCGAGGAGCGCTGCGCGAAGCGCGTGAGCACCGTCTGGCCGAGCACCGCGGCGGCGCCGAGCCCGACGAGCGTGTTCACGTAGCCGGTCGTCGTGCCGTCCGCGACGGCGTCGACGAGGCGCCCCAGGATCCACGGCCCGGCGAGGCCGAGGACCGCGGCGCAGGTGTGCAGGACCGCGATCCCCGTCAGCGGGCGCCGGTGGGCGCGCAGCAGGTGCGCCGTGTAGGCGCGCACGGTCGCGGCGTCCGCGATGGGCAGTTTCACCGCCGTCCTCCTCTCGTGTCGTGGGCGGCCTCGTCGCGCAGCAGCGCGTCGAAGGCCTCGTCGGCGATCGGGTCGTCCGTCGCCGTGACGTCGGCGGTCAGGTCCACGCGCGCGACGCCGTCCGGCGGCGTGAGCGCGTCGAGGTCGCGGCCGACGACGCGGCGGTACGCCTCGCCGTGCGCGTCCGTGCGGGCGAGCAGCCCGGCGTGGGTGTCGCGCGCGACGACCGTCCCGTCGACCAGCAGCTGCACCTCGTCGACGTGGTCGAGCACCAGCGGCGACGCGGTGACGACGAGCGTCGCGCGCCCCCGGCGCTCCTCCGCCAGCCGGGCCGCGATGCGCGCCTCCGTGTGCGCGTCGACCGCGGACGTCGGCTCGACCAGCAGCAGGATCTCCGGGTCGAGCAGCAGCGCGCGGGCCAGGGCGACGCGCTGGCGCTGCCCGCCGGACAGCGAGCGGCCCTTCTCGGGCAGCTCTCCGTCCAGGCCGTCGGGCACGGAGTCGAGCACGTCGTGCGCGTCGGCGAGCGCGATCGCGCGCAGCAGGCGCTCGGCGTCCCGCGGGCCGTGCACGTCGAGCTCGGCCGCGAGCGTCCCGGAGAACAGGTGCGGCGTCGCCTCCGCGAGCACGATCCGCCCGCGCACCTGCTCCTTCGGCAGGTCCGCCAGCAGCTCGCCGCCGAGACGCACCGGCGTGCCCGCCTCGGCCTCGTCGTCGAACCGCGCCATGCGCGTGGCGACCGCCGCGGACGCGTCCGGGTCGACGCACACGAGCGCGGAGACGCGCCCCGGCGTGACGACCGTGCCGGACACCTCGTCGACGAGCGGGACCCGCGCGGGCGGCATCGGCCGGGTGGCCGGCCGTGCGCCCGTCGCCGGGACCACGCGCAGCACGTTGAGCACCTTGCCGGCGCCGATGTGCGCGCGCGTCGCGGACTGCACCGTGTACGTCATCTGCTGCACCGGCCAGGCGAGGAACGCCGCGAAGCCGTACGCCTGCAGCAGCTCGCCCGGCGTGATCTCGCCGGTGACCGCCAGGCGCGCGCCGTACCAGATGAGCACGACGACGAAGAGGCCCGGCAGCAGCACCTGCAGCGCGTCGAGCCAGGACTGGGTGACCGCGACCTGCTCGCCCTTGCGGCGCACGAGCTGCGACTGCGCGCGGTACCGCGCGGTGAACACGTGCTCGCCGCCGATGCCGCGCAGGATGCGCAGGCCCGAGACGGTGTCCGAGCCGAGCGTCGTGAGCCGGCCCGACGCCTCGCGCTGCGCCGCCTGGCGCCGCTGCAGCGGCTTGACGAGGGCCGCGACGCAGACCGTGACCGTCGGCAGGCCGAGCAGGACGATGAGGCCGAGCGACACCGAGGTGCGCAGCATGACGAACGCGGCGATCCCGTACGCCACGACCGAGCCCATGAACCGGGCGACCGTGTGGTAGATCTCGCCGATCCGCAGGGCGTCGTTCGCGACCGCGGAGACGACCTCGCCCGTGGGCAGCTCGGCCGTGATCGTGTGGCCCGAGAAGGACACGCGCTCGCCGACGAGCTGGGACGCGGCGAACGACGCGCGCAGCCAGTTCTCGACGTCGTACCGGTGGCCGACCGCGGACGCGACGGCAGAGACGGCGCCCAGCCCCAGCAGCGCGGCGGCCGACCGCCACAGCTCGGCCCCGAAGCCCTGCGCGAGACCGGTGTCGATCGCGCGGCCCGTGACGAAGGGCAGCGCCGCCTGGCACGAGAACATCACGATGCCGAGCAGCACGGCGACGGTGAGGATGCCCCACTGCCGGCGGGCCTGCCACGCCAGGTACGCCACGGGCCCCGTCAGCGGCGGGGTTCCGGGATCGGTCAACGGGAGAGAACGCACCGTTCCACGTTACGGGCGGGTACCCACACGGACGTACGCCTTTTCCCGGGGGGGCTGAAGGTGCCGGCCACGTGCCGGTCGGGCGCCCGCCGTGCGCCCGCCGAGGGCCGGTCGCGCGCGCTCGTCGTGACGCAGGTCGCCCTCCCGGGCCGTGGACGCGGGGCGGACCAGCCCGGGACGGCGACTACCCTGGGTGCGTGACCCAGACGCCTGAGCCCACCGCTCATCGCCCGGTCCTCGTCGTCGACTTCGGCGCCCAGTACGCGCAGCTCATCGCGCGTCGCGTGCGCGAGGCCAACGTGTACTCCGAGATCGTGCCGCACACGGCGCGCGTGGAGGACCTGCTCGCGAAGGACCCGGCCGCCATCATCCTGTCCGGCGGCCCCTCGTCGGTGTACGCCGACGGCGCGCCCTTCGTCGACCCGGCGCTGTTCGAGGCGGGCGTGCCCGTGCTCGGCATCTGCTACGGCTTCCAGGCCATGGCGCAGGCGCTCGGCGGCACGGTCGCGCAGACCGGTCTGCGCGAGTACGGCGGCACCGCCGTGCGCGTCACCGAGACCGGCACGGTCCTCGAGGGCAGCCCCGACGAGCAGACCGTCTGGATGAGCCACGGCGACGCGGTCCACGCCGCCCCCGAGGGCTTCGAGGTGCTCGCGACGAGCGAGGGCTCGCCCGTCGCCGCGTTCGAGGACCGCGAGCGGCGCCTGTTCGGCGTGCAGTGGCACCCCGAGGTCAAGCACTCGCCGCTCGGCCAGAAGGCGCTCGAGAACTTCCTCTACCAGGGCGCGGGCCTCGCGCCCGACTGGAACCCCGGCAACGTCATCGCCGAGCAGGTCGAGCGCATCCGCGCCCAGGTCGGCGACGCGCGCGTCATCTGCGGTCTGTCCGGCGGCGCCGACTCCTCGGTCGCGGCCGCGCTCGTGCAGCGCGCCGTCGGCGACCAGCTCACGTGCGTGTTCGTCGACCACGGCCTGCTGCGCGCGGGCGAGGCCGAGCAGGTCGAGCAGGACTTCGTCGCCGCGACGGGCGTGCAGCTCAAGGTCGTCGACGCGCGCGAGCGGTTCCTCACGGCGCTCGCGGGCGTCACGGACCCCGAGACGAAGCGCAAGATCATCGGCCGCGAGTTCATCCGCGTGTTCGAGGACGCGGCGCGCGAGGTCGTCGAGGACGCGGGCGCGCACGGCGAGGCCGTGAAGTTCCTCGTCCAGGGCACGCTCTACCCGGACGTCGTCGAGTCCGGCGGCGGCGAGGGCGCGGCGAACATCAAGTCGCACCACAACGTCGGCGGCCTGCCGGACGACCTGCAGTTCGAGCTGGTCGAGCCGCTGCGCACGCTGTTCAAGGACGAGGTGCGCGCCGTCGGCCTCGAGCTGGGCGTCCCCGAGACGATCGTGTGGCGCCAGCCGTTCCCGGGCCCCGGCCTGGGCATCCGGATCATCGGCGAGGTCACCGCGGAGCGCCTCGACGTGCTGCGCGCGGCCGACGCGATCGCCCGTGAGGAGCTCACGAAGGCCGGCCTGGACCGCGAGATCTGGCAGTGCCCCGTCGTGCTGCTCGCCGACGTGCGCTCCGTGGGCGTCCAGGGCGACGGCCGCACGTACGGCCACCCGGTCGTCCTGCGCCCCGTGTCGTCGGAGGATGCCATGACGGCCGACTGGACGCGCATGCCGTACGACGTGCTCGCGACCATCTCCACCCGGATCACCAACGAGGTCCCCGAGGTCAACCGCGTCGTCCTCGACGTCACGAGCAAGCCGCCGGGCACCATCGAGTGGGAGTGAGCGACGGGCCGTGCCGGCACGAGGGTGGCGGCACGAGGACGGCGGCCAGGGCGGCGGCCGGGGTGGCAGCGAGGAGCGGGACGTGACGGACGGGACGACGAGCGCCGACGAGCGGTCGCAGGCGGCACCGGGTGCCGGCACGGGGCGTCCCGGGCCGGCCGCGTGGGCGCGCAAGGCCCGCGGCTCGCTCACGCGCTACCGCGTCATGGCCTGGGTCACGGGCGTCATGCTCGTCCTGCTGTGCGTCGAGATGGTCCTCAGGTACGTGCTGCACGCCGACGCCGTCGCCGACGCGTTCGCGTGGATCCCGTTCGCGCACGGCTGGATCTACGTCGTCTACCTCGTCACGGTCTTCGACCTGTGGGCGACGATGCGCTGGCAGGTCGGGCGGCTCGTGACGATGGCGCTCGCGGGCGTCGTGCCGGTCATGTCGTTCGTCCTCGAGCGGCGCGTGCACGCGCAGGCGGCGGCCCGCATCGCCGCGGCCGAGCCCCCCCCCGCGGCCTGACGCCGCGCGCCCGCCGCGCCCGGTGGGCGGTCCGTCCCGGTCTGGCTAGGCTCGACCTGCACGGACGTCCGACGTCCGGCCCCGCCCCGCCGGGTCGGGGATCGGCTCGCGCCAGGAGGGGGAGAGGCATGGCGACCACCGGGAGGGCGGGGGCCCGCGGCCTCGGCCTGTGGGTCATCGTCTTCGGGATCGTGTTCATCGTGGCCGGTGCGGTCACGTGGGGTGCCGTGAGCACCCACCTCGCCGCCGAGGAGATCACCGTCTCCGGCGACGCGAGCGCCTTCGCCGGGTCGCGCGTCGACACGCCGTGGGAGGCGTGGGTGCAGGCCGACGTCATCAACACGCACGCGCTCGACGCGTCCGGCGGCAGGACGTACGCCGAGCTCGACCAGGGTGACCCCGTCCGCGAGACGGTGATGAACGCGTCGTTCCTGCGTGCGTCGCTGTTCACCTCCGTCGTCGCGTTCGGCGTCGCGCTGCTCGTCGTGGGCATCGGCGTGGTCCTGCTGCTCGTCGGCGTCGGGCTCCGCCGGCTCAGCCCGGCCGAGGGTCCCCGACGAGGTGGCCACGGAGCCCGCGGCGACCGAGTGACCGGACCGTTTCAGTCACCTGATCGGCCGTCGAAGTTTGCGGACTAAACGGTTCTCTCTCTCGAAACCTCTTCACCCGATCTGGTTACCGTCCGCTAGGCGCCGGTCGGCGCCCCCGCGCGCGGATGCCGGAGAGCGCTCCCACGGACGCACCCGACGGGCACGCGGCGGGACGTCGAGAGAGGGGAAAGCGTGACCACTGCAGCTCGCTTCCGGACCGCCCGGAGCCTCGGGTTCTGGATCACGGTCCTCGGGATCACATTCATCGTCGCGGGCGTCGGCACCTGGGTCGGTGTCAGCGTCAGCCTCAGCTCGGAGCGGATCACCGTGTCCGACGACGCGCCGGCGTTCGGCGGGCACCACCTCGACACGCCCTGGGAGGCGTGGGCGCAGGCCGAGCAGATCAAGACGCACGCGCTCGACGCGTCGGACGGGCTGACCTACGCGCAGCTCGAGCAGGGCGACCCGACGCGTGACGTCCTCGAGAAGGCGTCGTTCCTGCGCTCGTCGCTGCTCACGTCCGTCATCGCGTTCGGCATCTCGCTGCTCGTGATGGGCGTCGGGCTCGGCCTGCTGCTGACCGGTCTGGCGATCCGGCGCCTCAGCCCGCCGCCGCAGACAGAGGAGGTCGCCGCCACGGAGCCCGTGCGCGCCGGCGTCGCCTCGCCCGCGGTGGCCTGAGCGCCCGCACCGCACCCGCACGGACCGGCCGGAGCGCAGACCCGCCCCGGCAGGGCCCGATCGTCGACACCCTCCACGACGCCCGGCGTGACGAGAGGCCCCCACCCGACCAGGTGGGGGCCTCTCGCACGCCGGGGGTGCGGCGCGTCAGCTCCGGCGGCGCATGCCCGAGACGAGCGAGCCGACGAGCAGGGCGACGCCGGCGCCGGCGACCAGCACGATCGCCGCGACGTCCAGGTCGATCTCGCGCCCGGCCGCCCACGCGAGGACGCCGACCCCCAGCACCGCGAGCACGAGGCCCCAGACCACGGTGCCCACCCGTGGCGAACGGCGCTCGTCGGGCTCCGTCGGGGCCGGGGCCGCGGCGGGTTCGTCGAGGGCGGTCTCCTCGACGGCGGTCGTCTCGACCGGTGACGTGCCCGCGGCGGGCGTCGGGGCCTCGCGCGTGACGTCGGCGACGGGCTCGGTGCCCTCGGCCGGGGTGTGCGGGTCGTGCGTGCTCATGAGTCCTCCCGGGTGATCGTGACCTCGCCCGCGCCGACCGACAGCTCGAGGGAGAGCTGGGCGGCGCCCGCGCGGGTCGCCTCGTCGCGGAACGTCGTACCGCCGAGGCCGACGCCGGAGGCCGACTCGTGCGTGCCGTCGACCTCCCACGAGACGCTGCCGAACCCGATGCGGGCGGTCGCCTCGACGGCGGCGTCGGCGGGCACGACGACCCGCACCTTCCCGGCGCCGACGGACACCGGCACGACGAGCACGTCGTCGGTCATCGGGACGTCGGACAGGTCGAGGACGGCGTCACCGACGCCGAACCGCAGGCCGTCCGCCGCGGCGGAGCGGGTCGTGACGAGCACGGGCGTGTCCGCGTTGCGGATGCCGGCCTCGTCCCACGTCCAGTCGCGGTGCTCGACCGCGCCGACCGGGAGGGCCATGAGCAGCGCGACGATCGCGATGAACCCGAGCGAGCCGCTGGAGCGCCCGCGCAGGCCCGCGACGACGATGCCGGTCCCGGCGAGCGCGGCGGTCACGCCGAGCGTCGTGAGCAGGACGGGGCCGTCGAACGCGCCCGTGCGGTGCGCGGCGAGCAGGCCGGCGAACGTGAGCAGACCGAGCGCGACGACGATGCCGAGGCTCGTCGCGCCGGGGCCGCGGCGGCGCGGCTTCGTGCGTGCCGGGGGCTGCGGGGGGACGGTGGGCGCGCCACGCGTCGCCGCACCGGTGGGGCCGGTGGGGTCCGCGGGACCGGCGGGTCCGGAGGGCGAGCTCGGCGGGCCGGCGTGTGCGGACGCGTACGGCGTGCTCGGGTACGAAGCACTCGGGTACGGAGCGCTCGGGTGCGGAGTGCTCGGGTACGAGGTGCTCGGGTACGGAGTGCTGGGGTACGGAGCGCTCGGGTACGGAGTGCTCGCGCCAGGTGTCGTCGGCGCGGCCGGACCGGTCGGCCCGGCCGGCGTGTCGGACGCCGTCGGAGCGCCGGACGGCGGGGTCGGGCCCTGCGGCGTGCCGTACGGCGGGCGCGGGGGAGCGGACCCCCACGGCGGCGGCACGCGCGGTGTGCGGTTGCGCGACACGACGACCAGCACCGCGATCGCCACACCCACGACGAACATGAGCCACAGCAGACCGGACAGCACGCCGAACAGGCCGTGCGCCCACCGCGGGCCGGCGTCCCACCAGCCGTTGTCGCCGCGGCCCATGCCGGTGACCACGAGCGCCGCGGCACCGAGCACCGCGATGTCGAAGCGGCCGGCGACGAGCTCCTCGGCGTGGATGCGAGCGTCGCGACGCTCGGGCAGGAACGCCCACGCGAGGCCGTAGGCGACGGCGCCCACGCCCGACAGCAGGAACGCCACGACGAGCAGGCCGCGCACGATCAGCGGGTCGATCCCGAGCCGCTCGGCGACGCCCGAGCACACGCCGCCGACCCAGCGGTCGTCGGACCGCTGCACGCCGGCGCGGCGCAGGGTGTTGAAGAACCCGCCCTCGGGTGCGGGGCGGTCGGCGGGGGGCGGGGGAGAGGCGGCAGGCGGGGGCGTGCCGGGGGTCGTCGAGCTCATACGACGATCGTCGTCGCCCGGGGCGGTCGGCGACATCGGGTGCCCCCCTGACCCGACCCTGAACCGTCAGGGTCCGGGACCCGGAACCTTCCCCTGATCGGGGTGCCCCGGGCGTCCGCGTCGCCCCCGGCGGGCCCGTGACGTGTGACGATGCTGGCATGGACCTGACCGCCGGAGCCGCCGCCGTCGTGCGCCCCCGCACGCCGCGCGGTGCGCTGCGCCGCCCGGAGCGCGGCCGCTGGGTCGCGGGCGTCGCCGCGGGCGTGGCCGCGCACCTCGGGCTCCCGCTGAAGGGCGTGCGCGTCGCGTTCGTCGTCGCCGCGCTGCTCGGCGGCACGGGCGTCGTGCTGTACGCGTTCTGGTGGCTCACGGTGCCGCCCGGCGACCCGTACGACGAGGCCGCGGCCGCCCGCCCGAGCGCGTTCGCGCGGCTCGCGGGACGCCCGCACGACCCGGCGTGCGTCCCGCACGTGCGGCGCTGGCCGGTCACCGACATCGCGGTGGGCCTCCTCCTCGTCACGGTCGCCGCCGTGGGCGTCGCCATGCGCACCGACCGGCTCGACGCGGGGTGGGTGCTGCCGGCGCTCGTCGTCATCGCGGGCGCGGCGCTCGCCTGGAGCCAGCTCGACGAGGTGACGCGCGGCCGGTGGCGCAGCCGCGCGGGCGGCCGCACGCCGTTCTCGGTGGTGCGGGTGCTCGGCGGCGTGGTCGTCGCCGGCGTGGGCGTGCTGCTGCTCGTCGGGCGCGCGACCGGACCGGGCGTGGACGCCGCGATGTTCGTGCAGTCCGTCGTCGCGTCGCTCGCGGTGCTCGCGGGTGTCGCGCTCGTCGTCGCGCCGTGGTGGCTGCGGCTGTGGCGGGCGCTCGCGGACGAGCGCGCGGCGCACGCGCGCGAGGCCGAGCGCGCGGACATCGCCGCGCACCTGCACGACTCGGTCCTGCAGACCCTCGCGCTCATCCGGGCGCGCGCGGACGACCCGGCCGAGGTCGCCCGCATGGCCCGCGCGCAGGAGCGCGAGCTGCGCGAGTGGCTGTACGACGACCGTCCCGCGCCCGGGACGTCGCTCGCGGCGGCGCTGCGCGCGGTCGTCGCGGAGGTCGAGGACTCCCGCTCCGGTCCCGGTGGCGAGCCGGTCGCGGTCGACACGGTCGTCGTCGGCGACCGCGTGCCCGACGAGGCGACCGCCGCACTCCTGCAGGCCACGCGCGAGGCGCTCGTCAACGCCGTCGTGCACGGCCGGCCGCCCGTCTCGCTGTACCTCGAGGTCGGCTCGTCCGAGGTCGAGGTGTTCGTCAAGGACCGCGGCGAGGGCTTCGACCTCGAGGCCGTGCCGTCCGACCGGTTCGGGGTGCGCGAGTCGATCCTGGGCCGCGTGCGGCGCCGCGGCGGCACCGCGTCCGTGACGAGCCGCCCCGGCCAGGGCACCGAGGTGCACCTGGCGATGCCGTTCGCCCCCGTCCCGCCCGACGAGCACGCCGGGCGGCCGACCCCCGAGGAGGAGCCATGACGCAGGACGTCGCGGGCGCGACGAGCCCGGCCGGTGCGGTGGACGTCGTCCTGGTGGACGACCACCACCTGTTCCGCACGGGCGTGCGCGCGTCGCTCGACGAGCGCGTCCGCGTCGTGGGCGAGGCCGCGAGCGTCGACGAGGCCGTGCGCGTGGTGCGCGAGCTGCGGCCGCCGGTCGTGCTGCTGGACGTGCACCTGCCGGGCGGTGACGGCGGCGGGGGCGCCGAGGTGATCCGCTCGTGCGGGGACGTGCCGGGCACGCGGTTCCTCGCGCTGTCGGTGTCCGACGCGGCGGAGGACGTGGTCGCGGTCATCCGGGCCGGGGCGCGCGGGTACGTGACGAAGGCGATCGACGGCGCCGCGCTGAGCGACGCCGTGCGCCGGGTCGCCGACGGCGACGCGGTGTTCTCGCCGCGCCTCGCGGGGTTCGTCCTCGACGCGTTCGGTGCGGCGGCCGGCGACGTCGCGACGGGCGACGACGAGCTGGACCGGCTGTCCGCGCGCGAGCGTGAGGTCATGCGGCTCATCGCGCGCGGCTACACCTACCGGGAGGTCGCGGGCGAGCTGTTCATCTCGATCAAGACGGTCGAGACCCACGTCTCGGCGGTGCTGCGCAAGCTGCAGCTGTCGAACCGGAACGAGCTCACGCGGTGGGCGGCGGCGCGCCGGCTCCTGTGACACCGGGACGTCTCCGGGCGTTCCCGGCACCGGCCCGGCGGGCGACCGGCTCCGGGGGGCCTGACCTGCGACTGTGCGTATCCTGGCCCGCATGGAGCTCCTGAAGAACCTGCTGCTCGTGCTGCACCTCGTCGGCTGGGCCGTGGTGCTCGGCGGCGTGGTCGCGACCATGCGTGCCCCGAAGCTCGCGTCCGGCGTGCTCCACGGCGCGCTCACCGCGCTGGTGACGGGCATCCTCATGGTCGGCGTCGTCGAGATGGGCGACCTGTACGACCCGAACCACGTGAAGATCGCGGTCAAGCTCCTCGTCGCGCTCGCCGTCACGGCGCTCGCGTTCGTCGGGACCCGCAAGCCCGAGAAGGTCACCACCGGCTTCCTCGGCGCGATCGCCGCGCTGACGGTCGTCAACGTCGCCGTCGCGGTGCTCTGGCGCTGATCCGCCCGCGGGGGCGCTCGGCTCCCGCCGTTCCGCCCTCGCCGGCCACCGTCCGCCGGTAGCCTCGGGCCTCGTGCCGGGTTGGGGAGAGGTCGTCGTCGGGCTCGTCGTGCTGCTCGGGCTCGTCGGCGTGCTGGTGCAGGTGCTGCCCGGCGCACTGCTCGTCGCGGGCGCCGTCGTCGTGTGGGGCGTCGTCACGGGCGGGTTCGTCGGGTGGACCGTGGCGGCGGTCGCGGTGCTCGTCACCGCCGCCGCGATGGTCGGCAAGTACCTGCTCGCCGGGCGCCACCTCAAGCGCGCCGGGGTGCCCGGCAGCACCCTGCTGTGGGGCGGGGTCGCGGGCGCGGTGCTGTTCTTCGTCGTCCCCGTCGTGGGACTGCCGCTCGGCTTCGTCGGCGCCGTGTACCTCGCGGAGTGGGCGCGCGTGCGCGAGCCGCGCACGGCGTGGCGCGCGACGGTCGCGGCCATGCAGGCGACCGGGCTGACGATCCTCGTCGAGCTCGGCGGGGCGATGCTCGTCACGCTCGCGTGGCTCGTCGGCCTCTGGACCTCGTGACTCGCCTCGCGGCGCCCCGGCGGTGGGCGGCGGGGCGTCCCCGGGTGTCGGTGGCGGCGCCTAGGCTTGTCGGGCCATGACGTCGCTCTTCGAACACCTCCCCGACTCGCTCGGCGCCTCCTTCCGATCGGCCGTCGCGGCGGCCGCCGCACGCTCGCACGCGGGTGAGTCGTCCGGGCTGCCGCTCGTCGTCCCGCCGCGCGCGGACGACGCCGACGGGGACGGGACGGCGTCCGACGAGCGGCGCGCGCAGGACGAGGCGCGGGCCGCGCGCGCGGACGCGCTGCTCGAGGGCCTCAACCCGCAGCAGAAGGAGGCCGTGGTCCACCACGGCGGGCCGCTGCTCATCGTCGCGGGCGCCGGCTCGGGCAAGACGCGCGTGCTCACGCACCGCATCGCGTACCTGCTCGCCACGCGCCGGGCGCGCGCGGGCGAGGTCCTCGCGATCACGTTCACCAACAAGGCCGCCGCGGAGATGCGTGAGCGGGTCGGGCAGCTCGTCGGGCCCGCGGCCGGGCGGATGTGGGTCTCGACGTTCCACTCCGCGTGCGTGCGGATCCTGCGGCGCGAGGCGCAGACCCTCGGCCTGCGCTCGAGCTTCTCGATCTACGACTCGGCGGACTCCCAGCGGCTGCTCACGCTCGTGGCGCGCGAGCTCGACCTCGACCCGAAGAAGTACCCGGCCAAGGCGCTCGCCTCGAAGATCTCCGCGCTCAAGGACGAGCTCGTGGACCCCGAGCAGTTCGCCGCGACGTCGGGCGGCGGGGCCGCGAACGACTTCGACTCCGCGCTCGCGCAGGTCTACACGCGGTACCAGGCGCGGCTGCGCCAGGCGCACGCGCTCGACTTCGACGACCTGATCATGACCACGGTGCACCTGCTGCAGGCGTTCCCGGCGGTCGCGGAGCACTACCGCCGGCGGTTCCGGCACGTGCTGGTCGACGAGTACCAGGACACCAACCACGCGCAGTACGTGCTGGTGCGCGAGCTCGTCGGCACGGGCGCGGAGGACGGCCTGGACCGCGGGGAGCTCACGGTCGTCGGCGACGCGGACCAGTCGATCTACGCGTTCCGCGGCGCGAACATCCGCAACATCCTCGAGTTCGAGGCCGACTACCCGGACGCGCGCACGATCCTGCTCGAGCAGAACTACCGCTCGACGCAGACGATCCTGTCCGCGGCGAACGCCGTCATCAGCAAGAACCCGGGCCGCAAGCCCAAGCGGCTGTGGACCGACTCGGGCGCGGGCGCGCAGATCGTCGCGTACGTCGCCGACGACGAGCGCGAGGAGGCCCGCTTCGTCGTCGAGGAGATCGACCGGCTCGGCGACTCCGCGGGCGTGCGGCCGGGCGACGTCGCGATCTTCTACCGCGCGAACGCGCAGTCCCGCGTGATCGAGGACGCGCTGGTGCGCGTCGGGCTGCCGTACAAGCTCGTCGGCGGGACGCGGTTCTACGAGCGGCGCGAGATCAAGGACGCGATCGCGTACCTGCGCGCGGTGGCGAACCCCGACGACGACGTCAACCTGCGCCGCATCCTCAACGTGCCCAAGCGGGGGCTGGGGGAGCGCTCGGAGGCGATGGTCGCCTCGTTCGCGGAGCGCGAGCGCATCTCGTTCGGTGCCGCGCTCGACCGCCTCGACGAGGTGCCCGGGCTCGGCACGCGGGCGGTGACCGGGCTGCGCGCGTTCACCGAGCTCATGGCCGGGCTGCGGGAGCTCGCGGCGGCCGCCGGGCCGGCCGAGGTGCTGGGCGCCGTGCTCGACCGCAGCGGGTACCTCGCGGAGCTGCGCGCGAGCGAGGACCCGCAGGACGGCTCGCGGGTCGAGAACCTCGCCGAGCTGCACGCGGTCGCGACCGAGTTCGAGCAGAGCGACCCCGACGGCGACCTCGCGGACTTCCTCGAGCGCGTCTCGCTCGTGGCGGACTCCGACCAGATCCCGACGCCGGACGGCGGCGACGAGGAAGACGACGGCGCGCCCGACCCGGGCGTCGTCACGCTCATGACGCTGCACACCGCGAAGGGCCTGGAGTTCCCGGTCGTCTTCCTCACCGGCATGGAGGACGGGACGTTCCCACACATGCGCTCCCTGTCCGACCCGGACCAGCTCGCGGAGGAGCGGCGCCTCGCGTACGTCGGGCTCACCCGCGCACGCGAGCGTCTGTACATCTCGCGTGCCGCGATCCGTACGGCGTGGGGCGTGCCGAACGAGTTCCCGCCCAGCCGGTTCCTCGCGGACCTGCCCGAGGAGCTCATCGACTGGCGGCGCCGCGAGTCCTCGACGTCCGCGCTGCGCGGCGGCTGGGGCTCGGGCTTCGGCGCCGGCGGCCGGGGCGGCTCCGGCGGCGGGTACGGCTCGGGGCGCGCCGGCTCCGGCGGGTACCGGTCCGAGCCGCGCGAGAAGCGGCCCGCGCTGCCGTCCACCGGCGCGACGTTCGGCTCGGCGACGCCCCGCCCGGCCGCCGCCATCCCGACGCTCGAGATCGGCGACCGCGTCACGCACGACGCGTACGGGCTCGGGACGGTCGTCGCGCTCGAGGGCGCCGGTCACAACGCCGTCGTCAAGGTCGACTTCGGGACCGAGGGGACCAAGCGCCTCCTGCTGCGGTTCTCGCCCGTGACGAAGTTGTGACCTGCGCATCTGCAACTTCCGCGGGGGCTGGCACACTCACCGGACGGACCGCCGCGACGGCCGGTCCCGGCCGGACCGGAGTGTCCGCACCGACCCCGGCACTGTCAGCCCTACCGTGGGGCTCAGCAGCGAGCGAGTGAGGTGCTTGTGACGACCACGACGCAGCGACCCGACGCCGGTCAGCAGACCGACGCCGTGCCCGCGTCCGGCCACGCCGAGAGGCGCATCCGCGGCCTCGACGGCCTGCGCGCGATCGCCGTCCTCGCGGTCATCGCCTACCACCTGTGGCCCGGGTCGGTGCCCGGCGGGTTCCTCGGCGTCGACGTGTTCTTCGTCGTCAGCGGGTTCCTCATCACGACGCTCCTGCTGCGCCGCATGGGCAGCGGCCGGGGCCTCGGGCTCACCGACTTCTGGGTGCGCCGCGCGCGGCGCCTGCTGCCCGCGCTCGTCCTCGTGCTCGTCGTCGGGACGATCGCCGCGCGGCTCGTCGAGCAGGACCTGCTCGTCGGCGTGCGCCGGCAGTGGCTCGGCGCGCTGACGTTCTCCACGAACTGGCTCGAGATCGCCGCGGGGTCCAGCTACTTCGACCAGACCCAGCCCGAGCTGTTCCAGCCGTTCTGGTCGCTCGCGATCGAGGAGCAGTTCTACGTCTTCTGGCCGCTGGTGCTCGCGGGGCTCGCGCTCGTCGTCGCCGCGCTGCACCGCCGGGACGGCGCGCGCGTCATGGCGGCCGTGGTCGCCGTCGCGGCGGTGGCCAGCGCCGCGCTCATGGTCCTGACCTACAGCGCGGGCGACGACCCGACGCGGGTCTACTACGGCACCCCGACCCACGCGTTCGGCCTGCTCGCGGGGGCGTCCCTCGCGATCGCCGCGACGGGGCACCCGCGGCCCGCCGGCACGCCGGTTCCGCCGCTCGTGCGCGCGCTGCCCGTGGTCGGGCTCCTCGGGCTCGTCGTGCTCGGCGCCACGCTGCACGCCGACGGCACGTTCGCCTACCAGGGCGGCATCGCGCTCGGCTCGCTCGCGGCGCTCGCGCTCGTCGTCGGCTGCGCGTACGAGCAGCCCGCGGGGCTGCTGCGCGTCCTCGAGCTGCGCCCGCTGGTCTGGGTCGGCGACCGGTCCTACGGGCTGTACCTGTGGCACTGGCCGATGATCCTCGTCGTCGGTGCCGCGCTGGGGGACACCCCCGGCTCGCGGCTGTGGTGGCGCACCGCGCTCGTCGCCGTCGCGGTCACGTTCGTGCTCGCGCACCTGAGCCACCGGTTCGTCGAGATGCCCGTGCGGCGCGAGGGGTTCAGGGCGGTCGGACGGCGCGTCGCCGAGGCCGTGCGCGGGCCGCGCGGCGGTGCCCGCCTCGCCGCCGGGCTGGCGGCCGTGCTCGCGCTCGGCGCGTGCGCGTCCGTCGTGACGGCGCCGGACACCACCTCCACGCAGCGCGCCATCGAGGCGGCCCAGCGCGAGATCGAGCGCCGCGCCGCCGAGGCCGCGCCCGTGTCCGACGACGAGAAGGGCGGCTCCGACGCCGGGACCGCGCCGAAGAAGGACGACGGCGCGAAGGACGGCGACGCGAAGGGCGACGGCTCGAAGGGCGACGGCAAGAAGGACGACACGAAGGACGGCGCGAAGGACGGCGACACGAAGGGCGACGACTCCGCGACCGGGCCGGGCGGGGAGGCCGACCGCCGCGGGGCCGGCGCGGGTGGACCCGGGCGCGACGCGCAGGGCGCGATCGACGGGTCCGGCGTCATCGGCTTCGGCGACTCGGTGATGTCGGGCGCCGCTCCCGCGCTGTTCGACGCGTTCCCGCAGATCGCGATCGACGCCAAGCCGATCCGCAAGTGGCTCGACGTGCCCGACCTGGTGCGCGCGGCCGAGCAGAAGGGCGCGCTGCGGCCCGTCGTGCTGCTGAACTTCGGGACGAACGGCGGCTTCAAGTTCGACGGCTCGGTCGAGGCGCTCGAGGAGACGCTCGACATCATCGGCCCGGACCGTCAGGTCGTGCTCTTCACGGTCGTCGGGATCAGCTACTGGGTCCCGGACGCGAACGCGAAGCTCGTCGAGATCGCGAACGCGCACCCCAACGTGCACGTCATGGACTGGCACGCGTACGTGTCCGACCACCCGGGGCTGCTGCACACGGACAACACGCACCCGAACATGAAGGGGATCGTGGCGTTCGCCGACCTGCTGCGCGCCGAGCTCGAGAAGCTCGACGGCTGAGGTCAGGCGGCCTGCGCCCAGGCGGTCGCGACCGCGTCGCGCACGGCGTCGTCGGACAGGCCGAGCGCGCTGAGGCACGCGTGCGCGGCGGTGTCGTCGAGCCGGACGGCGGCGAGCAGCAGGTGCCCGGTGTCGATCTCGCGGCGCCGGGTGCGCACGGCCTCGCGGAGCGCGACCTCGAGGAGCTTCTTGGCCGCCGGCGTGAACCCCCGGGGGTGCGTGCGGGCGTGCGCGTCGAGCGCTCCGGGACCGAACGTCTGCTCGACCTGGGCCCGGATCGCGTCGAGGTCGACGCCGACGGAGGCGAGGGCGTCCGCGTCCAGGCCCTGACGGGCGCGGACGGCGCCCGCCAGGTCGTCGACGCCGATCCCGAGGGCCGCGAGGGCCTGCCGGGCGCAGCCGTCGACCCGGACGGCACCGAGCAGCACGTGCTCGGCGTCGATCCGGTCCGCGCCGAGCGCGCCTGCCTCGTCCTGCGCGTGCGTGACCGCCGCGCGGGCGTCACGGGTGAACCGCTCGAACATCAGGGCACCACCTTCCCGTACTTCTTGTGGACCGCCTGGCGCGTGACGCCCAGGCAGTCGGCGATCTGCTGCCAGGCCCCCCCCTGGCGGCGGGCGCGCTCGACCTGGAGCGCCTCGAGCCGGTCGGCGAGGGCCCGCAGCGAGCGCACGGCCCGCAGTCCCTCGGCCGGCTCGGCGGCGCCCGCGGCGGTGAGCAGCGAGTCGTTGCCGGTCATGGAGTCAATCTAGGTTGACGCCTGCCGGATGTCAACGTTGGTTGACGACAGGCGTCCGGGCCGTCTCCGCCCTACCGTGGCCCGGTGAGCATGGGCGGGCCGGGCGGCCGAGGACACGGGGCGGGTCGACCGCTCGACGAGGCCGCGCAGCGACGCCTCAACGCGCAGGCGCCACGCGTGCCCCACCTGGGCCGGCGCGTCGTCGCGCTGTTCCGGCCCTACCGCGGCCGCATCACGCTGACCGGCGTCATCGTCGTGGTGGCGGCCGGCATCGCGGTCGTCCCGCCGCTCGTCGTGCAGCGGATCTTCGACGACGCGCTGTTCCCCCTCGACGGCACGGGGCCCGACGTGCCGCTGCTCGTGCGGCTCGTCGTCGGCATGGTCGCGCTGTTCCTCGCGTCCGCGGCGCTCACCGTCGCGCAGACGTGGCTGACGTCGACAGTCGGCAACAACGTCACGGGCGACCTGCGCGTGCGGCTCTTCGAGCACCTGCAGTCGATGGAGCTCGGGTTCTTCACGCGCACCAAGACCGGCGTCATCCAGTCCCGGCTGCAGAACGACGTCGGCGGCGTCGCGGGCGTGCTCACCAACACCGTCACGACGATCCTCGGCAACGCCGTCACCGTCGTCGCCTCGCTCGTCGCGATGGTGCTCATCGACTGGCGGCTGACCCTCGTCGCCGTCGTCCTCATGCCCGTCCTCGTCGTCGTGCAGCGCCGTGTCGGGCAGGTGCGCGCGCGGATCGCGGGGGAGACCCAGGAGTCGCTGTCCGAGCTCACCTCGATCACGCAGGAGACGCTCAGCGTCAGCGGCGTCCTGCTGTCCAAGGCGTTCAACCGGCAGGAGTCGGAGTCCGCGCGGTACCGCGCGGAGAACGACAACCAGGTGCGCCTGCAGGTGCGGCGGGCCATGAGCGGGCAGGGGTTCTTCGCGGTCGTCCAGGTGCTCATGGCGAGCGTGCCGGCCGTCGTCTACCTCGTGTCCGGCCTGCTCCTGCGCGACTCGGTCGACACCAGCATCACCGCGGGCACGATCGTCGCGTTCACGACCGTCCAGGCGCGCCTGCTCGGCCCGCTGCTCGGCCTCATGCGCGTCGCGCTCGACCTGCAGACCTCTGGCGCGCTGTTCGCGCGCATCTTCGAGTACCTCGACCTGGAGCCCGTGATCCGCGACGCGCCGGACGCCGTCGACGTCGCGCAGGCGCCGGGCCCGCTCGGCCGCGTCGAGTTCCGCGACGTCGTCTTCCGGTACCCCGACGCCGCGCCCGGCTCCCGCGCCACCCTCCAGGGCGTGAGCTTCGTGGCCGAGCCCGGGCAGCACGTCGCGTTCGTCGGCCCGTCCGGCGCGGGCAAGACGACCGTGCTGTACCTCGCGCCGCGGCTCTACGAGGCGTCCGGCGGGGCCGTGCTGTTCGCGGGCCAGGACGTCCGTGAGCTCACGCAGCGCTCGATCATCGCGTCCGTCGGGATCGTGTCGCAGGAGACGTACCTGTTCCACGCGACGATCCGGGAGAACCTCGCGTACGCCAAGCCCGGCGCGACCGACGCCGAGATCGAGGCCGCGTGCCGCGCGGCGAACGTGCACCACGTGATCGCCGGGTTCGAGAAGGGGTACGACACGGTCGTCGGCGAGCGGGGGTACCGGCTGTCCGGCGGCGAGAAGCAGCGCATCGCGATCGCCCGCGTGCTCCTCAAGGACCCGCCGGTCCTGCTGCTCGACGAGGCGACGTCCGCCCTCGACACCGTCTCCGAGCGCGTCGTGCAGGAGGCGCTCGACACCGCGGCGCACGGGCGCACCACGCTGACCATCGCGCACCGGCTGTCGACCGTGCTCGACGCCGACGTCATCCACGTGGTCGAGGTCGGCCGCATCGTCGAGTCCGGCTCGCACGCCGAGCTCGTCGCGGCGGGCGGCCTGTACGCCGAGCTCGCCGCGCAGCAGCTCGCCACGAACCGGGGCCTGGGTGCCGACGAGCCCCCGGCCGACCACCCGTCGCGGCGTGCCGACCGCGCCCCCGACGAGGTCCCCGACGACGAGACGCCGCCGGCGGGCGCCCCCGCCGCGCTCACCGACGACCTGCTCACCGGCCTCACCGACGGCACCGCCCCGCTGGCACCCCCACCCTGGCCCGACCCCCGCCCCTGACCCACCCACCCGCGCCCCCACCGCCTCACCCACGCGCACCTCCACCCACGCGCACCTCCACCCACGCGCACCCCCACCCCACGCCGAGCGCGCCCGTTCGAGCGCGAGTGCGCCCGCAGGGCGTCCGCGTTCGCTCTCGAACGGTCGCGCTCGCCGGTGGTGTCGGGGTGTCGGCGTCGCCGGCGTCCCGGAGGTCCTCGGTCGCACGGCCCGGCGGGGGTAGGCGCCCTGCCCCAGGCCGACTGCGCCCGTTCGAGCGCGAGTGCGCCCGCAGGACGTGCGCAGTCGCGCGTGAACGGGCGCACTCGGCGAGAGAGGGCGGGGGTCGGGGGCAGGGGGCGGGTGGGGCAGCGGGCGGGTGGGTCAGGGGGTGGCGCGGGGCCAGTGGCCGGTCGGGAACGCGGTGTCGTTGCGTGCCGCGTTCGTGACGCCGACCGCCGCCGCGGCCGCGGCGCCCTGGACCGCGGTCAGTGCGGCGACCGCGGAGACGACCATCGCCGCGGTGACGGCCGCCTCCTCGACGACGAGCGCGAGCCCCGCCCACGACAGGACCACGGACCCGAGCGCGGCGAGCGCCGCGGCGAGGGCGGTGAGCAGCCGCGTCACGATCACCCCGAGCGCGACGTAGAACGCCAGCCCCGCGACGGCGCACGTGGTGAGCGACGACGCCAGCGTCGTCGCCACGGCGTGCACCTGGGCGGCGGCGGGCGCCTGCCCGGCGACCGCGGCACGGTAGGCGCTCGCGGCGGCGCCCTCCCACGTCCGCGGCGCGCGCAGCGCCCCGGGCTGCAGCGCCCCCGCGACCCCCGACGCCGGGCCGCCGACCTGCGTGACCCAGTCGTGCGCCCGGACGAAGAACAGCACCGGGGCCGCCGCGCCCGCGAGCAGCTCGCCGACGCGGTCGACCGCCGCGCGGCCGAGGGTCGCGAGCCGGTCGACGCACGCCCGCAGGCCCGCGCGCAGCCAGTCCGGCAGCGGGAGCGCCAGCGCCCGGTCGAGCGCGCGGGGGAGGGCGTCGACGCGGTCCGACAGCGCCTGCACGCCGCCGCGCAGCGCCGTGACGGTGGCCTCGTAGGTGGACGGGACGAAGGTCGCGCCGGGCGTCATGGGGTCTCCTCGCTCGAGGTCGGCGCGGATGCGCCGGCGCCGGGGCGAGGCGCGGGTCGGTCGGTGCTCGGTCGGTGGGGTCAGAAGGTGCCCGTGACGCGCTCGGCGACGGCGGCGTCCCCGCGCTCGTACGCGTCGGCGGTCGCGCGCAGGGCGTCCGCGACGTCCGTGAGGGCTGCGGCACCCTCGCGGCACCGCTGCGTCACGTGGTCCACGGCGTCGCGGTGCGCGTCGTGCAGGAGCTGGAACACCCCGGCCTGGAACCGCGACAGGTGGAGACGGTCGGCCGCCTGGGCGACGTCCCGCACGGTGTCCGCCTGCTCGTCCCACACGGCGGCCTCCCGGCGCAGGGCGTCCAGGACGACCTCGACGTCGGAGCTCATCCGCGGCCCGTGACGGAGAACGGGTCCGCCGGGAGGTTGCGCAGGTGCGTGAGCACCTCCTCGAGGAGCTCGGCGGTGAGGGCGGGCGACTGCTGCGCGAGCCGACGGGCGAGGTCGACGGACGCCGCCCGCGTCGCCTCGGTGAGCGCGTGCGAGAGCTCGGGTCCTCCGGCGGCCGCCACGTGCGGGCCGCGCAGCGCGACACCGACGATCCCGCCCCGCGCGACGTGCACCTCGACCTGACGGTCCCACGCCCACCCGGTGCCGACGACCACCGCGTCGTCCGCGGCGGACGGGCTCGTGGCGGCGGACAGCGAGGAGATCGCGATCTCCGCGAGCTCGTCGAGCGGGCGTGGCTCGGCGCCGACCTGCGGCACGGGTGCCGTCACGGCGACGCGCGCGCCCGTCGCGGGTAGCGGGGTGTCGTCACCGGACCGGCGCCGGGCCTCCTGCGCGAGCGCTGCCCAGGCGCGCTCGTCGAGCGTGCGGGCGGCGGTGCGGGCGGCCTCCAGCACCGCGGCCGCGAGCGTGTCGAGCCCGGCACGCCGCGCCCAGTCGTCGGCCACGTGCACCGCCGCGGGCGTCCCGAGCCCGTCGAGCGTCACGCAGGCGAGCCCAGCGCGGTCCCACGCCGTGGTCGTCGTCGCCTCGCCCGTCGGATCGCCCGTCGGCTGGTCGGACGCCTCGCCCGTGGACGCGCTCGCGGACCGTCCCGGCGTCTCGTCGCCGACCGTCCGCCACGCCCCGGGGGCGCGCAGGTCCTGCTGGTCGGTGAGCTGCTCGGGCATCGGGTGGCCTCCTCGGCGTCGTCGTCCGCGTGCGGCGCTCGGGTCGCCCCGAGCACGTCAGGACCGGACACTAGAGGGCGATACGGGCATCGCGCAGGCGTTCGGCCGCGATTCGGCGTGAACTGTGCACGACGGGGCGACACGGCACCGGACCCGGTCCGCGACGTCCCGAGGAAATCTCGATGTGAAGAGATCCACATCTCTCGACATGAAGAGATATGGGTGCGACGGTCTAGCATCGGTCCGGCGCACACGGCCGCACCGAGGCCGCCGGAGCGCGGTCGACGAGAGGAACTGGACCACAGTGGACCTGTTCGAGTACCAGGCACGGGACATCTTCGAGAAGCACGGCGTACCGGTGCTCGGCGGCATCGTCGCCACCACGCCGGACGAGGCGCGCGCCGCGGCGCAGTCGCTGCTGGGCGAGGACGGCGGCGTCGTCGTCGTGAAGGCGCAGGTGAAGACCGGCGGCCGCGGCAAGGCGGGCGGCGTCAAGCTCGCGCGCTCCGCGGACGAGGCGGCCGAGCGCGCCGCCGAGATCCTCGGCATGGACATCAAGGGCCACACGGTCCACCGCGTGATGATCGCGGCGGGTGCGCGGATCGCCCAGGAGTTCTACTTCTCGCTGCTGCTCGACCGCGCGGAGCGCCGCTACCTGGCGATGTGCTCCGTCGAGGGCGGCATGGAGATCGAGCAGCTCGCGGTCGAGCGCCCCGAGGCGCTGGCCAAGGTCGCTGTCGACCCGCGCGTGGGCATCGACGCCGCGAAGGCCGACGAGATCGTCGCCGCCGCCGGCTTCGACGCGAGCATCGCGGGCAAGGTCGCCGAGGTCCTGCGCAAGCTCTGGGTCGTCTACCGCGACGAGGACGCCACGCTCGTCGAGGTGAACCCGCTCGTCCTGACCGAGGAGGGCGACGTCGTCGCGCTCGACGGCAAGGTGTCGCTCGACGCGAACGCCGACTTCCGGCACGCGGACCACGCGGAGCTCGAGGACAAGGCCGCCGCGGACCCGCTCGAGGCACGCGCCAAGGCGAAGGACCTCAACTACGTCAAGCTCGACGGCGAGGTCGGCATCATCGGCAACGGCGCGGGGCTCGTCATGAGCACGCTCGACGTCGTCGCGTACGCCGGTGAGAAGCACGGCGGCGTGAAGCCCGCCAACTTCCTCGACATCGGCGGCGGCGCGTCGGCCGAGGTCATGGCCGCCGGCCTCGACATCATCCTCACGGACCCGCAGGTCAAGTCGGTCTTCGTGAACGTCTTCGGCGGCATCACCGCGTGCGACGCGGTCGCCAACGGCATCGTGGCCGCGCTCGGCATCCTGGGCGACGAGGCGAGCAAGCCGCTCGTCGTGCGCCTCGACGGCAACAACGTCGAGGAGGGCCGCCGCATCCTCGCGGAGGCGAACCACCCGCTGGTCACCCTCGCCGACATCATGGACGGCGGGGCCGACAAGGCCGCCGAGCTGGCGAACGCCTGAGACGACGAGAGAGAACAACTGACATGGCGATCTTCCTCACCGAGGCCTCCAAGGTCATCGTCCAGGGCATGACCGGCTCCGAGGGCACCAAGCACACGACGCGCATGCTCGCGTCGGGCACGAACGTCGTCGGCGGCGTGAACCCGCGCAAGGCCGGCACGAGCGTGACCTTCCCGAAGGGCGAGGCCACGGTCGACGTCCCCGTCTTCGGCTCCGTCTCCGAGGCGATCGAGGCCACGGGCGCCGACGTGTCCGTGATCTTCGTGCCGCCGGCCCACACCAAGGGCGCCGTGGTCGAGGCCGTCGACGCGGGCATCCCGCTCGTCGTGATCATCACCGAGGGCGTGCCGGTCGCGGACACCGCGGAGTTCTTCACGTACGCGCAGGAGAAGGGCGTGCGCCTCATCGGCCCGAACTGCCCCGGCCTCATCAGCCCCGGGAAGTCGAACGTCGGGATCATCCCGGCCGACATCACGGGCCCCGGCCGCATCGGCCTCGTGTCGAAGTCCGGCACCCTGACCTACCAGATGATGTACGAGCTGCGGGACTTCGGGTTCTCGTCGGCCGTCGGCATCGGCGGCGACCCGATCATCGGCACCACGCACATCGACGCGCTCGCGGCGTTCGAGGCGGACCCCGACACCGACCTGATCGTCATGATCGGCGAGATCGGCGGCGACGCCGAGGAGCGTGCCGCGGCGTTCATCAAGGAGAACGTGACGAAGCCGGTCGTCGGCTACGTCGCGGGCTTCACGGCCCCCGAGGGCAAGACGATGGGCCACGCCGGCGCCATCGTCTCCGGCTCGTCGGGCACCGCGCAGGCCAAGAAGGAGGCCCTGGAGGCCGCGGGCGTGAAGGTCGGCAAGACGCCGTCCGAGACCGCCGCGCTGGCCCGGGAGCTGCTCTCGCGCTGAACCTGATCCCTCGGCGCAGGACGACGCCCCGCACGGAGCACCGCTCCGGGCGGGGCGTCGCCGTTACCGGGGCGACGACCGGTGTGACGCGCGTGGTGTGCGGATCGCGAGGACTCGCCGGGCCGCGTGCACGGATCGGTGCGCCGTCGTCGGTGACGATGGGACGGTGAGTGCCCTGACCGGATCGCGTCGCCGCCCGCCCCGCGGCGGGGCTCCGCGACCCGACCGCTCCGGCCCCGGGCGCAACGGCCGGTCGTCGGCGTTCTTCGTCAGCGCGCTCGACGGCTCGCCGCACTGGGTCGCGGGCGCGCTCGCCGCGCTGCAGGGCGCGCTGCTGTCGTTCCTCGTGGTCGTGCTCCCGGCGGTCGCCGCGTACGTCGCGACGTCCGCCGACCCCGCGAACGAGGGCGTCGAGTGGTTCCGGTCCGTGAAGGTCGGCACCGCCGTGTGGCTCGCGGGCCACGGCGTGCCGCCGAGCGTCGGCGGTGTCGAGATCGGGCTCGTGCCGATCGGCGTGACGCTGCTCGCCCTGTTCACCGGGTGGGCGTCCGCGCGCCGCTCGGGCGTCGCGGTGCGGACGGCGTTCACGGGCGGCACGCTCGCCTACGCGGGGCTCGTCGCGGTCCTCGCGCTGGGGACCGCCGGGCCCGTGGCCGCGGTGCGCGGGCTCGTCGGCGGTGCGCTCGTCGGCGGTGCCGGGCTCGCGGCCGGTCTGCTCGCGCGGCCCGAGGCGCCGCCGTGGCGCGAGGTCGCGCGGCCGTGGCACGGCAGGCTGCCGGTCGTCGTCGCCGCAGGTGTCGAGGCCGCCACGGCGGCCGCCGCGGCGCTCGTCGTCGTGGGCGCCGTCGTCGCGGCGAGCTGGGTCCTGGCGGGTCGCACGACGATCGTGGCGATCGCCGAGAGCCTCGGCGTGGACGGCCTCGGCGGCGGGGTGCTCGCGTTCGCACAGCTCGCGTTCGCGCCCGTGCTCGTGGTGTGGGCGGTCGCGTGGGTCGCCGGGCCGGGCTTCTGGGTGGGCGAGGGGACGCACTTCGCGACCGGCGCGGTGAGCGGCGGGACGCTGCCCGCGGTGCCGATGCTGGGCGCGCTGCCCGGCGCGGACGTGGTCGGCGGGCCGGCCCTGCTCGCGCCCCTGCTCGTCGTCGGGTGCGGGGCGGTCGCGGGCTGGTACCTGCACCGCGCGCTGCGGCGCCGCGACGGGCTGCGCGCGTGGAGCACGGGCGTCGCGTGCGCGGTCGCCGCGGCCGGTGCCGGCCTGGCGGCGGCGCTGCTCGTCGTGCCCGCGTCCGGCGGGATCGGCCCGGGGCGCATGGCGACCGTCGGGGCGTCGGCCGGCCAGGTGGGCGGCGTGGTCGCGCTCGAGGTGCTGCTCGGTGCGGCGCTCGTCGCGCTGCCGCTCGACGAGCGGCTGCGGCGCGCGGGCGCGGACGCGCTCGAGCGGGCCTGGCGGCGGGTGCGTGGCGCGCGCTGACGTCCGTCAGCGGGCCGTGCGTTCCTTGAGCCAGTCCTGCGTCGCCTTCTCGAACGCCGCGTCGCACTCGTGCCGCGCCGTGACGGTCAGCGCGCCCGCGAGGCACTCCTGCCGGTCGAGGTGGATCGGCCACATGAGCGCCATCCCGGCGGACACCATGAGCCAGAACACGGCCAGCGCCGTCCCGCCGGCGAGCATGCCGGTCATCGCGCCGCGCACGCGCGTGCGGAACGCGCGCACGAGCGCACGGATCCCGACGACGAGCGCGAGGACCCCGAACACGAGGCTCGCGGCCTGCCACGGCACGGGGAACGTCGAGGTGAGCAGCGTCGCGAGCATGAGGACCGCGAACGTGCGCGTCTGGCGCGCCACCGCCGCCACGGCCGCCGGGTCGGGCGGCGGGGTCTCGCGCGGCGGGGGCGGGACGACGGGCCGCTGCGCCGGCGGCACGCCCCAGCCCGGCGCGGGCGACGGCGAGTCCGGGCCCGCGCCCGGGGCGGGCGCGTCCGACGGGTCGGGCGGCGCGTACGGGTTGCTCACCGGAGCATTCTCGCCCACCCGGTGACCGGCCTCGACGACGGTCGGCGCGACAGCCGACGCGGCCCGGGCGCGTGCGGCACGTGGCTAGACTGGGCCACGGCCGTGACTGGCGAGGGTGGGACCGACCACCGGGGAGCGGCCGAACTGCCCCTGCAGCGCACCGCCCGCCTGGGTGCCTGGGTCCCACCTCGATGCCGACCCAGGAGTGTGCCCATGAGCGCCGTCCCGCCCGTCCCCGCCACGGACCTCGACCCGACCTCGGACGCGAGCCGCCGCCCGCTCCGCCGGGCGCTGCTGTCCGTCTACGACAAGACCGGCCTCGTCGAGCTCGCGACCGCGCTGCACGCCGCGGGCGTGGAGCTGGTCTCGACCGGCTCGACGGCCGCGCGCATCGCGGACGCCGGCGTGCCGGTGACGCCGGTCGAGGAGCTCACCGGGTTCCCCGAGTGCCTCGACGGGCGCGTGAAGACGCTGCACCCGCGCGTGCACGCCGGGATCCTCGCGGACACGCGCCGTCCCGAGCACGTCGCGCAGCTCGCCGAGCTGGGCGTGGCGGCGTTCGAGCTCGTCGTCGTCAACCTGTACCCGTTCACGCAGACCGTGGCGTCGGGTGCCGGGCCGGACGAGTGCGTCGAGCAGATCGACATCGGCGGGCCCTCGATGGTCCGCGCGGCCGCGAAGAACCACCCGAGCGTCGCGGTCGTCGTCGACCCGGCCCGGTACGACGACGTCGCGCAGGCCGTCGCGGCGGGCGGGTTCACGCTCGCGCAGCGGCGCGCGCTCGCGGCGCAGGCGTTCGCGCACACCGCGGCCTACGACACGGCGGTCGCGGCGTGGTTCGCGAACGCGTACGCGCCCGACGAGACGGCGGTCGCCTCGGGGTTCGGCGCGGTCGTCGGCGCCCAGTGGACCCGCGGCGAGGTGCTGCGCTACGGCGAGAACCCGCACCAGTCGGCGGCGCTGTACCTGTCCGACGAGGGGCGTGCGGGGCACGGCCTGGCGGGCGCGACGCAGCTGCACGGCAAGGCCATGAGCTACAACAACTACGTCGACGCGGACGCCGCGTGGCGTGCGGCGCACGACCACGGCGACGCGCCGACGGTGGCGATCATCAAGCACGCCAACCCGTGCGGCATCGCGGTGGGCGCGGACGTCGCGGACGCGCACGCCAAGGCCCACGCGTGCGACCCGGTCTCGGCGTTCGGCGGCGTCATCGCGACGAACCAGCGCGTGACCCTCGCCGCGGCGGAGCAGATCGCGCCGGTGTTCACCGAGGTCGTCGTGGCGCCCGGGTTCGACGACGACGCGCTCGCACTCCTCACGCAGAAGAAGAACATCCGCCTGCTCGTCGTGGACACGCCGCCGGCCGCGCCGGTCGAGCTGCGCGCGGTGTCCGGCGGTCTGCTGGTGCAGCACGTGGACCGGATCGACGCGGCGGGCGACGACCCGGCGTCGTGGACGCTCGCGGCGGGCGAGGCGGCCGACGAGGCGACGCTCGCGGACCTCGCGTTCGCGTGGCGGGCCGTGCGCGCGGTGAAGTCCAACGCGATCCTGCTCGCGCACGACGGCGCGTCGGTCGGCGTGGGGATGGGCCAGGTCAACCGGGTCGACTCGTGCCGCCTCGCGGTCGAGCGCGCGAACACGGGGGACGTGGAGCGGGCGCGCGGCGCGGTCGCCGCCTCCGACGCGTTCTTCCCGTTCGCCGACGGTCTGCAGGTGCTGCTCGACGCGGGCGTGCGCGCGGTCGTGCAGCCCGGCGGGTCGGTCCGTGACGAGGAGGTCGTCGCGGCGGCGCAGGCCGCGGGCGTCACGCTGTACCTGACGGGCACGCGCCACTTCGCGCACTGACGCACCGACGACGGCCCCGCGCGCTGCGTGCGGGGCCGTCGTCGTCCCGGCGCGGGTACGGACCCGGCGGCCCGGCGGCGCAGGTCGGGCGCGCGGGTCAGGAGCGCAGCGGGCGGGCCGGGTCCGCCGCGAGCGGGCGCGCGAGCTCCGGCAGGGCCGCGCCGGTGAACAGCCGCCGGGCTGCGCCGACGTCCCGCGGGCGGTCGACCGTGAGCACCGCGGTGAGCACGTCGGAGCCGGGCAGGTACCACAGCGCGGTCCAGCCCCCGTCGGCGGGGTCGCCGCGCAGCACGACCTCGTCACCGGACGACGGCTGGCCGAACAGCGTGAGGTCGTGCCCGAGCTGGGTCGAGAACACGTAGGGCGCGCGGTCGGCGCGCGCCGCGGGGTCCGCGGCCGGCTCCAGCAGGTCGGCCACGAGCTCGGCGGGGTCGCGCAGCGCGCCGTCCCAGTGCCCGCCGGGCACCCAGCCGTGCCGGCGGGAGCGGCGCAGCGTGACGTCGCCGACCGCGCGCACGCGGCGGCCGGGCGCCCCGAGCACCGCGAACCCCTCGTCGACGCGCAGCGCGCCGTCCGCCTCGCGGGGCAGCGCGTCGCCGAGCCACGCGGTCGCGGGGCGGGCGCCGACCGCGGCGAGCACGACGTCGGCGCGCAGGTCGGTCCCGTCGGCCAGGCGCACGCCGTCGGCGGTGACCGCGGCGACCGACCTCCCGGTGAGCAGCCGCACGCCGAGCGCCTCGTACCAGGGCGCGGTGAGGGCGCCCACGTGCGCGCCGAGCGCCCCGGCGAGCGGCGCGGCAGCGGCCTCGACGACCGTGACCTCGACGCCCGCGCGGGCGGCGACCCCCGCGACCTCCGCGCCGATCCAGCCGGCGCCCACGACGACGAGGCGGTCCCCGGGCCGCAGCGCGGCGCGCAGGGCGTCGGCGTCCGCGGCGGTGTGCAGCGTGCGCGCCCCGACCCACGCGGCGGGTCGCGTGGCGTGCGCGCCGGTCGCGACGACGAGCGCGTCGGCGGTGACGTCCCCGGCGTCCGTGCGGACCGTGACCGCGTCGGGCGCGACGACGAGCCCGCGTGCCGGCCGGTCGAGGTGCACCTCGTCGGCGAGCGCGGTGACGTCGGTGCCGACCTCGTCGGCGAGCCACGCGGGCGTCACGCGGTCGAACAGGTGCTTCGACAGGGGCGGTCGGTCGTACGGCGGGACGCCCTCGGCGCCGAGCACCGTGACCCGGCCCGCGAACCCCGACTCGCGCAGCACCGCGACGGTCTGCGTGGCCGCGAGACCGGCGCCCGCGACGACGACCGACTCCGGTGGGCGGGCGTCCGTCGGCGGGGTGGGGGGCGTCGGGCTCACCCGGCAACGGTAGTCTCACCCGTCGGGAGGCGGCATGGATCTCGAGCGCGTGCACGACCGACGGACGGCGCCCCGCACCGCGGGCCCGGTCCCGCCGACGTCGGCGCGTCCGGCGACCCCGCCGGGCGCCCGGGTCCTGAGCCGGGGCGGCACGCCGCCGCACCACGCGCGTCCGTCGGGCTCGGCCGCGCCCGCACCGGCCGCTGCGTCTCCGGCACCCGCCACGGGGTCGCCCGGCGGCGCGGCCGCCGCCGACGTGCCGCCCGTCGAGCGGCCGCTCGACCCGCGGGCGATCGCGCGCGCGTCGCTGCAGGCGTCGCGCAACGCGTCGCTGTGGTGGACGGCCGCCGGTGTCGCGCTCGCGTGCCTCGCCGCGCTCGTCGTCGGGCCGCAGGCGGGGGCGTGGACGCTGTCCGCGCTGCTCGCGGCCGGGGCCGCGGTGCGGGCGACGCGTCCCGAGCCGGGTCCCGTCGCGTGGAGCGTGCGGGTGCGCGCGCTGGACGTCACGGTGCTGGGCCTCCTGGCCGTGGCGATCGCGGTGCTCGCCGCGATCCTCCCGACGCCCGAGGACTGACCGGTCGTCGTCCCGGGACGACGAAGGGGCCCGGGCGCGGTGCGCCACGGACCCCTTCGACGACGCGGGATCAGCGCTGCTGCTCCTCCACGACGACGACGTCCTCGTTCGTGACGTACACGTCGTCCTCCTCGAGCAGGTTGTCCTCGAGCGGGCGCTCCGCGGCGAACGCGCGGTACACGATGCCGGCGAGCGCGGCACCGACGAGCGGCGCGACCCAGAACACCCACACCTGCTTCCAGGCCCAGGTCTCGGAGAAGATCGCCGCGGCCGTGGCGCGCGCCGGGTTGAGGGCGCCGTTGGTCAGCGGGATCGTGACGAGCAGGCCGACCGTGAGCGTCAGGCCGATCGCGAACGGCGCGACGCGCGTGTTGGCGCGGCGGTCGGTGGCGCCGAGGATCACGGCGACGAACACGCCGGTCACGACCAGCTCGAGGATGATCGCGGTGAACAGCGCCGTCTCGGCCTGGCCGCTGGTCGCGGTGCTCAGCGCGGAGTGCTCGCCGAAGCCGTTGGCGACGTTGGAGAAGAACGCGCGCGCGGACTCCGCCTGGACGAGCGCCGGGAAGCCGGACGGGATCGAGATGAACGCGACCGCCGCACCGAGCGCACCGCCGACGAGCTGCGCGACCCAGTAGGGCAGGACGTCCTTCCACGCGGTGCGGCCGCCGAGGGCGGCGCCGAGCGTGACGGCGGGGTTGAAGTGGCCGCCGGAGACGTGGCCGAACGCCGCGGCGCCCGCGGCGAGCGCGAGGCCGAACGCGAGCGCGACGCCGAGCGCGCCGGAGCCGCCGCCCAGGACGCCGAAGTTCTGCGCCGAGAACAGCGCGACGGCGAGGCCGGCGAGGACGAGGAAGAACGTGCCGAGGACCTCGGCCCCGAGGCGGGCGGGCAGGCTCGGCCCGTCGACGATGACGGTGCCGGCGGGCACGACGTACGCGTCGTAGTCCGCCTCGTCGCCCTCGGGTGCGGCCCCGTCGGCCGGGGGAGCGTCGAGGTCGGCCGGCGCGGCGGGCGCCTCGGGCGCCGGCGCGGTCGTGGGCGGGTCGAACGCCGGGTCGGGCGAGGACGGAGCGGCGGCGGGCTGGGTGCCGTCGGGCTCGGGCGCGCCGGCGGTGGGGTCCTGGGACATGGCGGTCCTGTCGGTCGGTTCGAGTGGTTCGCGGGCCAATATGCCAGCCCGGGCCGTGGACCGCGGCTGGTGGGGGGGCACCAAAATCGGTGGGTGCGGCTCGTGGCGCCCTCGACGTGACCAGCCTCGCGTGCAGCGCCCCGGTGAGGTCTCTCGACGTCGAGTAATCTTGGGGCGGCCCAGTCCCCACCAAGGAGTCCCCGCATGGCGAAGATCAAGGTCGTCGGCCCGGTCGTCGAGCTCGACGGCGACGAGATGACGCGCATCATCTGGCAGTTCATCAAGGACCGCCTGATCCACCCGTACCTCGACATCGACCTGCGGTACTACGACCTGTCGATCCAGAACCGCGACGCCACCGACGACCAGGTGACGATCGAGGCGGCCCACGCCATCAAGGAGCACGGCGTCGGCGTGAAGTGCGCGACGATCACGCCCGACGAGGCGCGCGTCGAGGAGTTCGGCCTCAAGAAGATGTGGCTGTCGCCGAACGGCACGATCCGCAACATCCTGGGCGGCGTCGTGTTCCGCGAGCCGATCATCATCAGCAACATCCCGCGTCTGGTGCCGGGCTGGAACAAGCCGATCATCATCGGCCGTCACGCCCACGGCGACCAGTACAAGGCGACGAACTTCAAGGTCCCCGGCGCGGGCACCCTGACGCTGACGTTCGAGCCGGCGGACGGCTCGGAGCCGATCAAGCAGCAGGTCGTGACGTACCCGGAGGCGGGCGGCGTCGCGATGGGCATGTACAACTTCAACGAGTCGATCCGCGACTTCGCGCGGGCCTCGTTCTCGTACGGCCTGCAGCGCGGCTACCCGGTGTACCTCTCGACGAAGAACACGATCCTCAAGGCGTACGACGGTGCGTTCAAGGACATCTTCCAGGAGGTGTTCGACACCGAGTTCAAGGAGCAGTTCGACGCCGCCGGCCTGACGTACGAGCACCGCCTGATCGACGACATGGTCGCCGCCGCGATGAAGTGGGAGGGCGGCTACGTCTGGGCGTGCAAGAACTACGACGGTGACGTGCAGTCCGACACGGTCGCGCAGGGCTTCGGCTCGCTGGGCCTCATGACGTCGGTCCTCATGACGCCGGACGGCAAGACCGTCGAGGCGGAGGCGGCGCACGGCACGGTGACGCGCCACTACCGCCAGCACCAGCAGGGCAAGCCGACGTCGACGAACCCGATCGCGTCGATCTTCGCGTGGACGGGCGGCCTCAAGCACCGCGGCAAGCTCGACGGCACGCCGGAGGTCACGCAGTTCGCGGAGACGCTCGAGGACGTCGTCATCACGACCGTCGAGAGCGGCAAGATGACGAAGGACCTCGCGCTGCTCATCGGCAAGGACCAGCCGTGGCTGACCACGGAGGAGTTCCTCGCGGCGCTCGACGAGAACCTGGCGGCGCGCCTGGGCTGAGCCCGGTCCCGACCGTCCGGACGGCGTCCACCCTTCGGGGTGGGCGCCGTCCGTCGTTCCCGGGGTCCCCGAGGTCGTCGGCGCGCGGGCGACCTGGGCGGGTTCGGGCGGGTTGGTCACGTCTCGGCAACAACGGTCGCAAACTCTTGCTGAAACTTGCCGCAAGTCGGTACGTTGCCGCCAGCCGACGACGCCGTCGTCGTCGGACGCCTCGCCGGCGCACGCCGCCCGGGGCAGCCCGCCCGCATGCCCCGCGCCGCCCCGGCGTGGTGACGAAGGAGTCGCCGCATGTCCAGCGCCCTCGCGCGAGCCCGCCGCTCCCTGACCGTCCTCACCGCCGGCGCCCTCGCGCTCGTCGGCGGCGCGGTCGTCACGCAGCAGGCCGCCGCCGCGGACCCGACGTACACGCTCGTCGGCTCGCTGCAGTCGGAGATCGGCTGCGCCGACGACTGGACGCCCACCTGCACCGCGGGCGACCTCGAGCCCGTCGGGGGCGACCGGTTCGCCACGACGGTCACGCTGCCCGCCGGGCAGTTCGCGTTCAAGGTCGTCGCCGACCACACCTGGGACACCGCGTGGGGCTTCGGCGGCTCCGACGAGCCCGACGCACCCGACGTCCCGCTCGTGCTCGCGGGCGAGACCGAGCTGCGCGTCGAGTTCGACCGCACGACGGGCCGCGTCGGGCTCACGCCGCTCGACCTGCCCGCCGAGGCGGAGCAGGACGCGGTCGCGCTCGCCCCGGTCCGCCAGGCCGGCACCGGCCAGCAGCTGTACTTCGTCATGACGGACCGGTTCGCGAACGGCGACACGGGCAACGACCACGGCGGGCGCACGGGAGACCGCACCGTCACCGGCTTCGACCCCACCGACAAGGGCTTCTACCACGGCGGCGACCTGGCGGGCCTGCTCGACCGGCTCGACTACGTCGAAGGCCTGGGCACCACGGCGATCTGGCTCACGCCGGTGTTCACCAACAAGTACGTCCAGGGCACGGGCGCCGACGCCTCGGCCGGGTACCACGGCTACTGGGTCACGGACTTCACGAGCCTCGACCCGCACTACGGCACGGACGCCGAGCTCGACGCGCTGCTCGACGCCGCCCACGCGCGCGGCATCAAGGTCTACCTCGACGTCATCACCAACCACACGGCGGACGTCATCCGGTACGCGGAGACGCCCCGCCCTGGCGACGACCCGTACCCGTACGTGCCGCTGGCGGAGCGGCCGTACACCGACGCGGACGGCCAGGCGTTCGCCCTCGCCGACGTCGTCGGACGCCCCTTCCCGGAGCTCGACCCCGCCACGTCCTTCCCGTACACGCCGGTCGTCCCGGAGGGCGAGGAGGACGTCAAGGTCCCGGCGTGGCTCAACGACCCGACGCTGTACCACAACCGCGGGAACTCGACCTACCAGGGGGAGTCCGCGACGCTCGGCGACTTCGGCGGGCTCGACGACCTCATGACCGAGAACCCCGTGGTCGTCGACGGCATGGCGCAGGTCTTCTCCGACTGGGTCGACCGCGGCGTCGACGGGTTCCGGATCGACACGGTCAAGCACGTGGACATGGAGTTCTGGGAGTCGTGGACCGCGCAGGTCATGGACCACGCGCGCGCGGTCGGCAAGGACGACTTCGTCATGTTCGGCGAGGTCTACGAGGGCGACGCGGCCCGCACCAGCCCGTACGTGCGCCGGACCGACATGGGCGCCGTCCTCGACTTCCCGTTCCAGTCCGCCGCGGCCGGGTACGCGGGCGGCGGGTCGGCGCGCAGCCTCGCGGGGCTGTACGCGTCCGACGACCTGTACACGACGCCGGACTCGAGCGCGCACGCGCTGCCCACGTTCCTCGGCAACCACGACATGGGCCGCATCGGCCACTTCCTGGCGGGCAAGGACCGGGTCCTCGAGCGCGACGAGCTCGCGCACGAGCTGATGTTCCTCACGCGCGGCCAGCCGGTCGTCTACTACGGCGACGAGCAGGGCTTCGCGGGCACGGGCGGCGACAAGGACGCCCGCCAGTCGATGTTCGGCTCGCAGGTCTCGTCGTACACCGACCAGCCGCTCGTCGACGGCACGACGATGGGCGCGGGCGACCACTTCGACACCGACGCGCCGCTGTACCGGACGATCGCCGCGCTCGGGGCGCTGCGCGCGGACCACGCGGCGCTGCGCGACGGCGCGCAGGTCGAGCAGCACGTCACCGACGGCACGGGCGTGTACGCGTTCAGCCGCGTCGACCGCGACGAGAAGGTCGAGCACCTCGTCGCCGTCAACAACGCGACCGCCGCACGCACGGTGACGTTCACGCCGCTGACGCCGGGCGCGACGTTCGAGGCGCTGTACGGCGCGACGGGCGCGGTGACCGCGGACGACGAGATCACGCTCGAGGTCCCGGCCCTGTCCGCGGTCGTCTACCGCGCCACCAGCACCCTGCCGGCGCGCACCGAGCCCGTCGGCGCGCGGTTCGTCGGCGAGCCCGGCCTGCCGGTGACCGCCCTCGAGGAGGTCGCGGTCACGCTCGACGAGGAGGCGTACGCCGAGACGACGTTCTCCTGGCGCGTCGCGGGCGACGACGAGTGGACCGTGCTCGGCACGAGCGACACCGGCCGCCCGCGCGTGTTCCACGAGACCACCGGCCTGGCGGCGGGCACGCTCGTCGAGTACCGCGCGGTCGTGCGGGACGCGTCCGGTCTCACGTCCGTCGCCTCGACGTGGGCGACCGTCGGCGAGGGCTACGGCCCGGGCACCCCGGTCGTCGAGGACGCCGAGAGCCTCGTGACCGTGCCCGGGGACCACGGCTCGGAGATGGGCTGCGCCGCCGACTGGCAGCCGACGTGCGCCGCCGCGCAGCTGACGAAGCAGGCCGACGGCCGCTGGAGCGGCACGTTCTCGCTGCCCGCCGGCACCTACCAGTACAAGGTCGCGGTCGGCGCGGCGTACCACGAGGCGCAGGGCGCCGAGAACGGCGGCTGGCACGAGAGCTACGGCGAGGACGGCGTCAAGAACTCCCCGACGGGCAACATCACGTACACCGTCACCGACCCCGACCGGCCCGTGACGTTCTGGTACGACCCGTCGACGCACCGCGTCGTGAACGACGCCGCGGGCGCCGTGTGGACGCTGGCGGGCGACTTCCAGACCGCGCTCGGGTGCGCGGCCGACTGGAGCGCGACGTGCGTCACCGGGCCGCTCGCGGACCCCGACGGCGACGGCGTGTGGACGTACACCACGTCGACGATCCCGGCCGGCTCCTACGAGGTGAAGGCCGTCAAGGACTTCGACTGGTCGACGAGCCACGGCACCGCGGGCGGCGGCAACGCCGCGTTCTCCGTCACCGCGGAGACCCCGACCGTGACCTTCCGCCTCGACACCGCGGCCGGCGTGCTGAGCGTCGACGCGGGAGCGCCCACCGAGCCCGGCCCGGGCGAGCTCGTCGTCACCGTCCCCGGCAGCCACAACAGCGAGATGGGCTGCCCGGGCGACTGGCAGCCGGACTGCGCCGACGCGCGGCTCGAGCTGCGGCCCGGCGGCGTCTACGCGGGCACGTTCCGCCTGCCCGCCGGCTCGTACGAGTACAAGGTCGCGGTCGGTGGCTCGTGGAGCGAGAACTACGGCGCCGGCGGCGTGCGGGACGGCGCGAACGTGCCGTACGTGCTCGACGCCGAGCAGGACGTGACGTTCGTGTACGACCCGGTCTCGCACGCGTTCACCTCGAGCGCCGAGGGCCCGTTCCACACCCTCGCCGGCGACTTCCAGTCCGAGCTGGGCTGCCCGGGCGACTGGCAGCCCGACTGCCTCGCGACGCTGCTGACCGACGCCGACGGCGACGGCACGTACACGTTCGCGACGACCGGCATCCCGACCGGCTCGTGGGAGGTGAAGGTCACGCAGGGCCTCGGCTGGGACGTCAACTGGGGTGCCGACGGCGTGCCCGGCGGTGCGAACATCGCCTTCTCGGCCACCGAGGACAAGCAGGTGCTGTTCTCGTTCGACTCGACGACGAAGGTGCTCACCGTGACGGTCCAGGACCCGCCGCTGCCCGGCACGGGCGAGGCGCGCGCGCACTGGGTCACGGCCGACACGCTCGCGTTCCCGCGCGACGTGCTGGGCGCGCTCGACCCGGCCGACCTGGCGTTCTCGCTGCACGCGTCGCCGACCGGCGGGCTCGCGCTCGCGGACGGCGAGGTCACCGGCGGTGAAGCGGTCACGCTCACCCACGACCCCGCGGGCCTGCCCGCGTCGGTCACCGGCACGTTCCCCGCGCTCACCGGGTACGTCGCGCTGCGGCTGCCCGCCGGCGACGCCGCGCGCGCCGCCGGGCTGCTCACCGGGGAGCTGCGCGTGCTCGTCGCCGGGGAGGCCCCCGTCGCGTTCACGGGCGTCCAGGTGCCCGGCGTCCTCGACGACCTGTACGCCGGCGCGGCCGACGCCGACCTGGGGCTGACCTGGGACGACGGCACGCCGTCGTTCGCGCTGTGGGCGCCCACCGCGCAGGACGTCGAGCTGCTCGTGTGGACCGGGCCGACGTCCGACGAGCCCGCCCGCACCGCCGCGCAGCGCGGCGACGACGGCGTGTGGCGCGTCACCGGCGACGAGGACTGGACCGGCGCGGCGTACCGCTGGGCCGTCACCGTGTACGCGCCGAGCGAGCGCGCGGTCGTCGTGAACGAGGTCACCGACCCGTACTCCGTGGCGCTCACGACGAACTCGACCCACTCGGTCGTCGTCGACCTGGCCGACCCGGCGACCGTGCCCGCGCTGTGGCGCGACACGCCCGCCCCGACGGTCGAGCAGGACGTCGACCGCGCGATCTACGAGCTGCACGTGCGGGACTTCTCGATCGCGGACGAGACCGTCCCGGCCGAGGAGCGCGGCACGTACCTCGCGTTCGCGCGGGACGGTGCCGGCACGCGGCACCTCGCCCGGCTCGCGGACGCGGGCCTGACGACCGTGCACCTGCTGCCGACGTTCGACATCGCGACCATCGAGGAGGACCGCGACCGGCAGCAGGAGCCCGCGTGCGACCTCGCGTCGTACGCGCCGGACTCCGCCGAGCAGCAGGCGTGCGTCGCGGCCGTCGCGGCCGCCGACGGCTTCAACTGGGGCTACGACCCGTACCACTACCAGGCACCCGAGGGCTCGTACGCGGTCGACCCCGAGGGCGCGTCGCGGGTGCGCGAGTTCCGCACGATGGTCGGCGCGCTGCACGCGACCGGCCTGGAGGTCGTGCTCGACGAGGTCTACAACCACACCGCGGCGGCCGGCCAGGCGCGCACCTCGGTGCTCGACAAGGTCGTGCCCGGCTACTACCACCGCCTCGACGCGGCCGGGAAGGTCGAGACGAGCACGTGCTGCTCGAACGTCGCGACCGAGCACCTCCTGGCCGAGAAGCTCATGGTCGACTCCGTGGTGCTGTGGGCCCGGGAGTACAAGGTCGACGGGTTCCGGTTCGACCTCATGGGCCACCACTCGGTCGACACCATGCGCGCCGTGCGCGAGGCGCTCGACGCGCTGACGCCCGAGACCGACGGCGTCGACGGGTCCCGGGTCTACCTGTACGGCGAGGGCTGGAACTTCGGCGAGGTGGCCGACGACGCGCTGTTCGAGCAGGCCCGCCAGGGCAACCTCGGCGGCACCGGCATCGGGACGTTCTCCGACCGGCTGCGCGACGCCGTGCGCGGCGGCGGCCCGTTCGACGCGGACCCGCGCGTCCAGGGCTTCGGCTCCGGCCAGTACACCGACCCGAACGGTGCCGCGGTCAACGGCGACGCCGACGCGCAGCGCGCGACGGTCGCGCACCAGGGCGACCTCGTGCGCCTCGGGATGGCCGGCAACCTCGCCGACTTCGCGTTCCTCGCGAGCGACGGGACCGTGCGCCGGGGGAGCGAGATCGACTACAACGGCCAGCCCGCCGGGTACACGACCGAGCCCGACGAGGTGGTCACGTACGTCGACGCGCACGACAACGAGACCCTGTGGGACTCGCTCACCATGAAGCTCCCGCAGGACACGCCCATGGCCGACCGGATCCGCATGAACACGCTGTCGCTCGCGACGACCGCGCTCGCGCAGACCCCGTCGTTCTGGCACGCGGGCGCCGAGCGCCTGCGCAGCAAGTCGCTCGACCGCAACAGCTACGACTCGGGCGACTGGTTCAACGCGATCGACTGGACCGGCGCGAGCAACGGGTTCGGCAAGGGCCTGCCGCCGGCCGCCGACAACGAGGACAAGTGGCCGTACATGGCGCCGCTCCTCGCCGACCCGGCCCTGCGGCCGACCGCCGACGACGTCGCCACGGCCACCGAGGCCGCGCTCGACCTCCTGCGCCTGCGCTCGTCGACCCGCCTGCTGCGCCTCGGGTCCGCGGACGCGATCGCGACCAAGCTGACCTTCCCGGGCAGCGGTCCGGACGCCACGCCCGGCGTCGTCGTCATGCACGTCGACGACACGCTCGGCGAGGACGCCGACGCGGCTCTCGACGGCGTGCTCGTCGTGCTCAACGCCTCGGCGGAGGCGACCACGCAGGTGGTGCCCGCGCTCGCGGGCCGCGCGTACGCGCTGTCGCCCGTGCAGGCCGGCGGGGCCGACGAGGTCGTCCGGGCGGTCACGTGGGACACCGCGACCGGCACCGTGACGGTGCCCGCCCGCACGGTCGCGGTGCTCGTCGAGGCGCAGGAGGGCGGCTCGGAGCCGACGCCCACGCCGACGGCGACCGCCACGCCCACGCCCGGCCCGACGGCGACCGCGGCGCCCACGCCCACGGCGCCGCCGAGCGCGACGCCCACGCCCGGGCCGACGGCCACCGCCGCGCCCGAGCCGACGCGCACGCCGAAGCCCCGCCCGACCGCGACCGCCGAGCCGCGGCCCACACCCACCGCGCGCCCGCGGCCCACGCCGCGCGTCGAGCTCTCGGCGGACCGCGTGCGGCGGGGGAGCGCGGTGCACGTGCGCGGGTCGGGCTTCACGCCCGGCGAGCGCGTGCAGGTGTGGCTGCACTCCACGCCCGTGCTCCTGCTCGGCGGCACCGCGACGGACGCGGGCGCGGTCGACCTGAGCGTGACGATCCCGCCGGACACCGCGCTCGGGCGGCACACGCTCGAGGTGCGCGGCCTGTCGTCCGGGCTCAGCGGGTCGTCGCCGGTCGTGGTCGTCGCGGCGGACGCCGAGCTCGGGTCCACGGGCCTCGACGCGGGCGTGCTCGTCGGCCTGGCCGCCGCGCTCGTCGCCGCGGGTGCGGCCGTCCTCGCCGTGCGGCACCGGCGGCGCCGGGCCTGAGCCCGATCCGGACACGTCGCGGGGCCCGGTCACCGACCGGGCCCCGCGACGGCTGGGCCGCTCAGGCGCAGGTCGCGCCGTTGAGCGTGAACGACGACGGCGCCGTGGCCGTGCCGGGGTGGTTCGCGTTGAACCCGATCTGGACGTTCCCGCCCGGCGGGATCTGCCCGTTCCACGGCGCGTTCGTGAGCGAGACGACCTGGCCGGACTGCGCGAGCTCGGAGCTCCACACCTGCGCGATGCTCTGCCCCGTCGGCAGCGTGAACCGCAGCGTCCAGCCGTCCACCGGCGCGGAGCCGGTGTTCGTGATGGTCACGTTGGCCGTGTAGCCGGTGTTCCACGCGTTGGCCTGGAACGCCACCCGGCAGGCGCCCGCCGGGGCGGGGCTGGACGTCGTCGGCTCCGGCTCGGGTGTCGGGCTCGTGCTCGGGGACTCGGTCGGCGTCGGGGTGTCCGTGGGGGTGGGCGTCGGCGTCTCGTCGGGCGTGGGCGTGGGCGTCGGGGTCTGCGTGGGCGTCGGGATCGAGCCGTCGAGGCCGAAGAACCGGATCGCGGCGGCGGCGTCCACGGGCAGGTTGTGCCCGGTGTTCGCGAAGCTGTGCGCCTCGACCGGCGCGTGGTCGCCGGTGCCGCCGTACCGCGTGCGGGTGTCGTTGCCGTTGACCGACGTCTCCGTGGGCGTCTGGGAGACGCCGAGCACGTTCGTCCACTGCTCGATCGCCTCGCGGTGGTTCGCGTACGCGAGCGTCGTGTCCTGCGTGCCGTGCCAGAGCTGCACGCGCGGGCGCGGGCCGCTGTAGCCGGGGTACGCCGCGCGGGCCAGGTCGCCCCACTGCGCCGGGGTGCGGTCGATCCGCCCCTGCGCGCAGTCGCTGTTCCACGGCGCCTGGTTCGACGAGCCGGGCGCCGGCTGCGAGGTCGAGAAGCACGTCGCGGGGACGCCCGCGAACGCCGCGCCCGCGGCGAACAGGTCCGGGTACGTCGCGAGCATGACCTGGGTGGTCATGGCACCCGACGAGGTGCCCGTGACGAACACGCGCGACGGGTCGGTCGAGTAGGTGCGCTGCACGTACCGGACCATGTTCGCGATGCTCGTCGGGTCGCTGCCGCCGTCGTGCCGCAGCGCGGCCGCGGACGACACGTCGAAGCACGCGCCGGGCCGGTCGGCCTGCGGGTAGACCGCGATGTAGCCGTACCGGTCGGCGAGCTCGTCGAACTGCGCGCCGGAGAACATCGCCTGGGCGGTGCCGGTGCAGTAGTGCACGACCACCACGACCGGTGCGTTCGGCTGCACCGAGTCCGGGACGTACAGGTACATGCCGAGCCCGCCGGGGTTCTCCCCGAAGCTCGACACGCGCTGCAGCGACGCGGCCTGGGCGGGCGGTGCGGTGGCGGTGGTGGAGACCAGGGCCCCGACCGTGGCGAGGCTGAGGGCGGCCAGCGCGGAGCCGACCCGGGCGCGCAGGCGCCGGGACGAGGACGTCGTCATCGATGACCCTTCCGTCGGGCGGACGCGCGTGCGCGCGTCCGCTGGGGAAGCGTCGTCCCGCCGCGTGACCAGCCACAACCCGGCGGCGGACGATGAACCGATTCGCTTTCGACGGGCGCGTCGAAAGTCGTCCGGGAAGTCGCCTTGTGGGTGCGGCCGGGCGCTCCTACGTTGCCGGGAGGGCGACCGAGCGGCGAGGGGGTGGTACCGGTGCGCGCCATCCCGACCGTCACCGACGAGCGCCGCCTGGACGGCGGCCTCGTCGAGCGCGAGATCACCGTCGGCGACGTGCCCGGGACCCTGTGGCTGCCTCCGGCCACGCCCGCGCCGCTCGTGCTCGTCGCGCACAACAACGGGCTGCCGCGCACGGACGACCGGCTCGTCGCCCGGGCGCGCCGCACCGCCGCGCACGGGTACGTCGTCGCGTCCGTCGACGCCGCGGGGTGCGGGGACCGGCCGGGTGGGCCCGCGGTCGACGCGGCCCGCGCCGACCTGCGCCGCGCCGCCCAGGCGGCCGAGCCGCTCGGGCCCGTCCTCGAGCCCCTCGTGACCGCGCTCCTCGCCGGAGCCGTCCCGGACTGGCGGGCCGCGCTCGACGCCCTCGCGGCGCTGCCCGAGGTCGACGGCCCCGTCGGGTACTCCGGCTGGGCCGCCCTCCTGATCGCCCTGGCCGCCGTCGAGCCGCGCGTCGCAGCCGTCGGGCTGTTCGCGGGCGGCCACGTGCCGCGCGCGCAGCGCGAGCAGGCACGCGACCTCGTCGTGCCGCTGCTCCTGCTGCTCCAGTGGGACGACACCGGCAACCCGCGGGCGGACGCCCTGGACCTCTTCGACGCGTGGGGCGGCGCGGAGAAGACCCTGCACGCCAACGCCGGCGGTCACCTCGGCACGCCACCGTTCGAGCTCGAGGACACCTGCCGGTTCCTCGACCGGCACCTGACGTGAGCGCGGCCCGCACGGGTGACGCTCCCGCGCGGCGCGCGCGGCGTTCGCACGCCGCCGCCGAGCCCGCGCGATAGGTTCGGCAGAGGCCGTCGGCCCGCCCACGAGGCACCGGCGACCTGCACGTCCGGTCGACCGAAGGAGCCCGCCCGTGTCCCACGCCCAGAAGACCCCCGCCGTCGTCACCGTCACCGGCGCCGCCGGGCAGATCGGGTACGCCCTGCTGTTCCGCATCGCGTCGGGCCAGCTCCTGGGTCCGGACACGCCCGTGCGGCTGCGCCTGCTCGAGATCCCGCAGGCCGTCCGGGCCGCCGAGGGCACGGCCATGGAGCTCGACGACTGCGCGTTCCCGCTGCTCGCGGGCATCGACATCACCGACGACGTGAACGCCGCGTTCGACGGCACCAACGTCGCGCTGCTCGTCGGCGCGCGCCCCCGCACCAAGGGCATGGAGCGCGGCGACCTGCTGTCCGCGAACGGCGGGATCTTCGCGCCGCAGGGCGCGGCGATCAACGCCGGCGCCGCGGACGACGTCAAGGTGCTCGTCGTCGGCAACCCCGCGAACACCAACGCGTTCATCGCCGCCTCGCACGCGCCCGACGTGCCCGCCGAGCGGTTCACGGCCATGACGCGTCTCGACCACAACCGCGCGCTCGCGCAGCTCGCCGCGAGGACCGGGCGCCGCGTCGACGAGATCCGCCACCTGACGATCTGGGGCAACCACTCCGCGACGCAGTTCCCCGACCTCACGCGCGCCACCGTCGGCGGCACGCCCGCGACCGACCTCGTCGACCCGGCGTGGGTGTCCGACACCTTCATCCCGACCGTCGCCAAGCGCGGCGCCGCGATCATCGAGGCGCGCGGGGCCTCGTCGGCCGCGTCCGCCGCGAACGCCGCGATCGACCACGTCCGCACGTGGGTCGACGGCACGCCCGCCGACGACTGGACGTCCGCGGGCGTCGTGTCCGACGGCTCGTACGGCGTGCCCGAGGGCCTGATCTCGTCGTTCCCGGTGACGTCCGACGGCACGTCGTGGTCGATCGTGCCGGGCCTCGAGCTCGACGCCGACTCCCGCGCCCGCCTCGACGCGTCCGTCGCGGAGCTCGTCGAGGAGCGCGAGGCGGTGCGCGCGCTCGGCCTCGTCTGACGCCCCGGCGTGGGGCAGCGGGGCTGAGCCGTGCGGGTCGCGATCCGGGTCAAGCCGGGGGCGTCGCGCACGCGCGTCGGCGGAGCGCACGGTGACGCGCTCGTCGTCGCGGTGTCCGCGCGCGCCGTCGAGGGTGCCGCGACCGAGGCGGCGCTCGCGGCCGTCGCGGACGCGTTCGGCGTGCGGCGGCGGCACGTCTCGCTCGTGACGGGCGCGACGAGCCGCGACAAGGTCGTGGACGTCGACGACGCCGCGCTCGACGACGGCCCGGCCCGGCTCGCGGCTCTCCTGGGCGGCTGACCTGGGTCGGCGTCCGGCTCAGCCGGTGAGCTCGCGGCGCACGACGACGCGCGGACGGCCGCCGCTGCGCCCGGTCGTCGGCGCGACGACGGAGAACCCGACGCGCTCGAACAGCCGCGTGGTGCCCACGTACCCCGAGATGACGTCGACGCGCTCGCCGGGCGCGACCTGCACCGGGTAGCCCTCGACCACGTCGGCGCCGTGCGCCGCGGCGTGCTCGACTGCACCGCGCAGCAGCGGTGCCATGAGCCCGCGGCCGCGGTGGCCGCCGCGCACGACGAAGCACACGACGCTCCACGGGTCGCGGTCGTCGACGAACGGGATGGTGCGGGAGTGCATGAGCCGGCGGTAGGAGCTGCGCGGGGCGACCGAGCACCACGCGACGGGCTCGTCGTCCACGTACGCCAGCACGCCGGGCCCGGGCTCGCGCCCGCACGCGTCGCGCATGTACGCGGGCCGGTCCTCGTTGGCGACCCGCGAGTCCCGGTACGCCATGCACCAGCACCCGGCACCGCCGGGCTTCTTGACGCCGACGACCTCGGCGAAGTCGTCGAACCGCCCCACGGCGGACCGCACCACGACCTCGTCGTCGCTCACGGGAGGAAGCCTGCGCGCCACGCCCCGACGCTAACGCCCGCCACCGACACGCCGCCGCCGGTCGCGACTCCGTCGTGGAGTCGTGCGTTTCTCGCCAAGTCGTGCAGTCGAACGCACGACCTCGCGAGAAACGCACGACCTCACGAGGGACTTCCACCCGCCCGGCCCAGCGGTCGCGCACGCCTCGGCCGGCGGCGTCGCGCGCAGCGTCAGCGGAAGACGATCGTGCGGTGGCCGTCCAGCAGCACGCGGTGCTCGGCGTGCCAGCGCACCGCGCGCGCCAGGGCCCGGCGCTCGACGTCCTGGCCGAGCGCGACGAGGTCGTCGACCGACTGCGTGTGGTCCACGCGCTCGACGTCCTGCTCGATGATCGGCCCCTCGTCGAGGTCGCCCGTGACGTAGTGCGCGGTCGCGCCGATGAGCTTCACACCGCGGTCGTGGGCCTGCGCGTACGGGCGGGCGCCCTTGAACGACGGCAGGAACGAGTGGTGGATGTTGATGACGCGGCCCTCGAGGCGCCGGCACAGGTCGTCCGACAGGATCTGCATATACCGCGCCAGGACGACGAGCTCGACGTCGAGCTCGTCGACCAGCTCCAGCAGCCGGGCCTCGGCCTCGGCCTTCGTCGCGGCGGTCACGGGCACGTGGTGGAACGGGATCCCGTAGAACTCCGCGAGCGGCTCGAGGACCGTGTGGTTCGACACCACGGCGACGATCTCGACCGGCAGCTTCTCCGAGCGCTGGCGGAACGCGAGGTCGTTCAGGCAGTGCGCCGCGGTCGAGCCCATGACGAGCGTGCGGACGGGCCGGCCGGCGACGTCGAGCGACCAGGTCATCTCGAACTCGCCGGCGACCCGGTCGAGCGCCGCCGCGAGCTCGTCGTACGTCACGGCGGACGTGACCTGCACGCGCATGAAGAACAGCCCGGTGAGCGGGTCGCCGAACTGCTGCGACTCGGTGATGTTGCCGCCGTTGTCGGCGAGGACCCCGGCGACCGCGTGGACGATCCCGGGACGGTCCGGGCACGAGAGGGTCAGGACCCAGTGGGTCTCGCCGGGGTTCGTGGGGCTCGCAGTGTGGGACACGAGGTCCGAGAGTAGTGCGCCGCGCCGCGCGGCTGACACGATGGCCGCATGACGGTCGACCTCGACATCCGCCCGGTGACCACCGACGACGCCGGCGAGCTGCTCACGCTGCGGCGCGCCGCGTTCGTCACCGAGGCGCAGCAGTACGGCGACCCGAACATCCCGCCGCTCACGCAGACCATCGAGGAGCTCGTCGCGGACCTGCAGCGCGAGGACGTCGTCACGCTCGGCGGCTGGCACGGCCACCGGCTCGTCGGCTCGATCCGCGTCCTCATCGAGGACAAGAAGGCGACGCTCGGCCGGTTCGCCGTCGCGCCGGACCTGCAGGGCAAGGGCTTCGGCACACAGCTGCTGCTCGCGATCCTGCCGTACCTGCCGGACGGCATCGAGGAGGTCTGGGTGTTCACCGGCCGCGACTCGGTGCAGAACATCGCGTTGTACGCGAAGCACGGCTACGAGCACCAGCACGACCAGACCGCCGGGGACCTCACGTACGCGTTCCTGCGCAAGACGCTCGTCGACACCCCCGCCGACGACGAGTGAGCCGCGCGCTCGCCGGGGCGCCCACGGGACCGGTCGAGGTCCCGGACCAGGTGTACGCGCTCGTCGGTGACGCGCCGTCCGTGGCGGACCCGCCCGTGCGCGCCGTGTGGCGCAACGAGGACGGCGGGACGACGTTCGTCGCCCCCGTGCAGGGCCTGTACGTCAAGTGGGCGCCCGCCGGGACGCCGCTCGACCTCGCGGCCGAGGCGGAGCGCCTGCGCTGGGCCGCGCCGTACACGCCCGTGCCGCCCGTCGTGCAGCACGGCGGCGACGACGAGGGCTCGTGGCTCGTGACGCGCGCGGTGCCGGGCCGCAGCGCGGTGGACCCGGTGTGGCTGGCACGGCCGCTCGACGCGGTCCGGGCGGTCGGCCGGGGCCTGCGCGCCCTGCACGACGCGCTGCCCGTGGAGCGCTGCCCCTTCACGTGGTCCGCCGCCGACCGCCTCGCCCGAGCCGCCGACCGGGACGCGGCCGAGCGGCTCGGCCCGCCGCCGCCCGTCGACCGGCTCGTCGTGTGCCACGGCGACCCGTGCGTCCCGAACACGCTCCTCGACGACGCGGGGGAGTGGACCGCGCACGTGGACCTCGGTCGGCTCGGCGTGGCCGACCGGTGGGCGGACCTGGCGGTCGCGACGTGGAGCACCGAGTGGAACTACGGCCCCGGCTACGAGGACGCGCTGCTCGAGGCGTACGGCGTCGCCCCCGACCCGGAGCGCACGGCGTACTACCGCGCCCTGTGGGACCTGGGCTGACGCTCTCCCGGGCGGGGGCGCTCAGCCCTCGACCGGCTCCCAGCCGTTGTCCGTGCAGACCTCCAGGAACGCGTCGACCGCGGCGGCCCGCTCGTCCTCGGGCGCGCCCGCCACCACGCTGAGCGCGTCGACGACCGGGCTGTCCTCGACGTCGCGGACGTAGCCCTGGGCCGTCACGACCCGCTCGTCGAGCTCCGCCGGGTCGTGGTCGCCCGTGAACCAGACGTGCAGGTGGTGGCACGCGTCCGACTCCGCGTCGGAGACGCCCGCGGAGCAGGCGGACACCACGAGGGCCACGGGAGCGGCGGCGAGGGCCAGGCGCCGGACGGACGACCTCTGCATGCTCCGGAACCTACCGCCGCGCCGAGGCGCGCAGGTGCGGTTCCGGTGGTCGGCCCGCCCCGGTGCGCGCAGGACGACCCGATCGGGTGGCGAGGTCACTCACCGCGGTAGGCGGCCTCCAGAGCGGCGATGTCGAGCTTGGTCTGGGTGAGCATGACCGCCGTCGCGCGGGCCCGGCCCTCGGGATCGGCGTCCGCGCCGAGGGTGAGCTCCATGGCCGCCGTGGGCACGACCTGCCAGGAGACGCCGAACCGGTCGGTGAGCCAGCCGCACGCGACCGGCTCGCCACCGCCGGCCAGCAGCGCGTCCCAGTAGTGGTCGACCTCGGCCTGGTCGGCGCAGTCCACGATGAACGAGAACGCCGCGTTGAGCTGCAGGTCCGGGCCGCCGTTGAGCGCCTCGACGCGCTGGCCGTCGAGCTCGTACTGGACGATGAACGGCTGCCCCTTCGTGACGCCCGGCATGTCGGCGGGCGCCGCCATGACGTTGAGGACCCGCGAGTTCGGGATGACGGAGACGTGGAACTGCGCGGCCTCGACCGCGTTGTCGGAGAACCAGAGGTGGGGGCGGACGATGCCCATGGTCGTGCTCCTTCGGGTGGGTGGGGCCGTGCGGGTGCAGCGGTCGCTGCGGATGTGATGGGTGCGGAGGCGACCGGTGCGGGTGCGGTCGGGCGGCGGGTCAGGCCGCGACGATCGCGTCGAGGCGCGCGTAGCCCTCGGTGACGCCGCGCTCCATCCCGCTGGCGACCATGCCGTCGCGGGCCTCGAGCGTGGGGTAGACGGAGTGGATCTCGAGGCGCGTGCGGCCGTCGCCGAGGTCGACGAAGCGCTGGGTCTCGATCGACACGACGTCGGGGAAGCCCTCGAACTCGAACGTCTGGATCGCGAGCTCGTCGGTGCGCACGGTGTGGAACGTGCCGCGGAACGCGTAGACCTCGCCGTCGGGGGAGGTCTGGGCGAACCGCCAGCGGCCGCCGGAGACGAAGTCCCACTCGGCGATCGCGGTGGACAGCCCCTGCGGACCCACCCACTTCGCGAGGAGCGTCGGGTCGGCGTGGGCGGCGAACACGCGCGACACGGGCGCGTCGAACTCGCGGGTGATGTCGATGAACGGGACGCCGGCCGGCGCGTCGATCTGCACGGGGTTGGTCATGACGAGTCCTCCTGCGGGTGGCGGTCCAGCGCGAGCAGTGCGTCGAGGGACCGGAAGCGGCTCTCGTGGGTCAGCCGGTAGCGGTCGATCCACGCGGTGAGGCGCTCGAGCGCCTCGGGGGCGAGGTGCACGGGGCGGCGCTGGGCGTCGCGGGTGCGGGTGACGAGGCCGGCCTGCTCCAGCACGTGGATGTGCTTGGAGACCGCCTGCAGCGTGATGGCGTGCGGTGCGGCGAGCTCGTTGACGGTGGCGGGCCCGCGCGAGAGACGCGCGACGATGCGCCGGCGCACGGGGTCGGCGAGAGCGAGGAAGGCCCGGTCGAGCCGCTCGTCGTCGTCCGTGCCCTGGTCCACCGCGTCCTCCCCGGCCCGTCGGGCATATTCAACTTATCGGTTGAATAGGACGCTACGCCCGGTTCGTCCCCACCGCAAGGCCCGGCGGGCGAGAAGCTCGCCCGCCGCCGAACCCGCCCGCGCCGCCCCCGCCCAGTGGCGTGAGGTCGCGCGTCTCTCGTGGAGTCGTGCAGAGCAACGCACGACTCCACGAGAAGCGCACGACTCCGCGGGCTGGGGGTGGAGGGGGTCGGGGCGGGGGCGGAAAGGGGGAGGGGGTGCGGGGGTGGCTTGGTAGGGTGAGCGGGTCGTGACTGGCGCAGAGGTGGGTCACCACCGGGGAGCGACGCAGCAGCTGGACCACGGGGTCGGACGCCTGGGCCCTCGGTCGCCTCATCACCGGACCATCCGTGTGCGTGGGCGCCGATCGCGCCCGCACCTGACCGCGACAGGAGCAGCCGCATGAGCGACAACGTGCTCGACCAGAACATCGCCGACCTCGACCCCGAGATCGCCGCCGTCCTCGACGGCGAGCTGGCCCGCCAGCAGAACACCCTCGAGATGATCGCGAGCGAGAACTTCGTGCCGCTCGCGGTCCTGCAGGCACAGGGCTCGGTCCTCACCAACAAGTACGCCGAGGGCTACCCGGGCCGCCGCTACTACGGCGGCTGCGAGCAGGTCGACGTCGCCGAGACCATCGCGATCGAGCGCGCCAAGGCGCTGTTCGGCGCGCAGTTCGCCAACGTCCAGCCGCACTCCGGCGCGACCGCCAACGCCGCGGTCCTGCACGCCATCGCCCGCCCCGGCGACACGATCCTCGGCCTCGCGCTCGACCAGGGCGGCCACCTCACGCACGGCATGAAGATCAACTTCTCCGGCCGGCTCTACGACGTCGTCGCGTACGGCGTCGACCCGGAGACCTCGCTGGTGGACATGGACGAGGTCCGCCGTCTCGCCCAGGAGCACAAGCCCAAGGTCATCATCGCCGGCTGGTCCGCGTACCCGCGGCAGCTCGACTTCGCGAAGTTCCGCGAGATCGCCGACGAGGTCGGCGCGTACCTGTGGGTCGACATGGCGCACTTCGCGGGCCTCGTCGCCGCGGGCGTGCACCCGTCCCCGGTGCCGCACGCGCACGTCGTGTCCTCCACGGTCCACAAGACCATCGGCGGCCCGCGCTCCGGCTTCATCCTGACCAACGACGCGGACATCGCGAAGAAGATCAACTCCGCGGTGTTCCCGGGCCAGCAGGGCGGCCCGCTCATGCACGTCATCGCCGCCAAGGCGGTGGCGTTCAAGGTCGCCGGCACGCCCGAGTTCCGCGACCGCCAGGAGCGCACGGTGCGCGGCGCGGCGATCATCGCCGAGCGCCTCACGCAGCCCGACGTCGCCGCGGCCGGCATCTCCGTCCGCTCCGGCGGCACCGACGTGCACCTCGTGCTCGTCGACCTGCGCGACGCGGCGATCGACGGCAAGCAGGCCGAGGACCTGCTGCACGCCGCGGGCATCACGGTGAACCGCAACGCGGTGCCCAACGACCCGCGCCCGCCGATGGTCACCTCGGGCCTGCGCATCGGCACGCCCGCGCTGGCCACGCGCGGCTTCGGCGACGCCGAGTTCACCGAGGTCGCGGACATCATCGCGACCGCGCTCGTCGGCGGCGAGCAGGCGGACGTGGCGGCCCTGCAGGCGCGCGTCGCCACGCTGACCGCCGAGTTCCCCCTGTACCCGACGCTGAAGCAGTACTGAGCATGACGGCGCAGATCCTCGACGGGACCGCCACCGCGGCGACGATCAAGGCGGAGCTCACGCAGCGCGTCGCGGCGCTCGCCGCGCGCGGCGTGACGCCCGGCCTCGGCACGCTGCTCGTCGGCGACGACGCCGGCAGCAGGTGGTACGTCGCCGGCAAGCACCGCGACTGCGCCGAGGTCGGCATCGCCTCCATCCAGGAGGAGCTGCCGGGCGACGCGACGCAGGAGGACATCGAGGCCGCGGTCCGGCGGCTCAACGAGAACCCCGCCTGCACCGGCTTCATCGTCCAGCTCCCGCTGCCGAAGGGGATCGACACGCACCGCGTGCTCGAGCTCATCGACCCGGCCAAGGACGCCGACGGCCTGCACCCGACGAACCTCGGGCGCCTCGTCCTGCGCGTCAACGAGCCGGTCACGAGCCCGCTGCCGTGCACGCCGCGCGGCATCGTGGAGCTCATCGAGCGGCACGGCATCTCGCTGGCGGGTGCGGACGTCGTCGTCGTCGGGCGCGGCGTGACGGTCGGCCGGTCCATCGGCCTGCTGCTCACGCGGCGCGCGGTCAACGCGACCGTCACGCTCACGCACACCGGCACGGAGGACCTCGCGGAGCACACGCGGCACGCGGACGTGATCGTCGCCGCGGCGGGCGTGCCGGGCGTCATCACGGCCGACATCGTGAAGCCGGGCGCGGTCGTCGTCGACGTCGGCGTCTCGCGCGCGACCGACCCGGAGACCGGGAGGTCGCGCGTCGTGGGCGACGTCGACCCGGGCGTGCGGGAGGTCGCCGCGTGGGTCTCGCCGAACCCCGGCGGGGTCGGCCCGATGACCCGCGCGATGCTCCTGAGCAACGTCGTCGAGGCCGCGGAGCGCCTCGCCGGCTGACACACCCAGGCACGCACGACGGGGCCCCGACCGCACCACGCGGCCGGGGCCCCGTCACGTCCGGGTGACGTCCGCCGCGTCCGGGCCCGTGGGTGCCTGCGCCGCCCCTACGCTGCGCGCGACGCCCGGGTCGCGGGCGCGGCGGACGGAGGCGCGGATGTCACGCAGGTACGGTCCCTCGGCGTCGACCCTCGTGTGGGGCGTCGGCGCGCTCGTCGTCGGTGTCGTCGTCGCCACCTGGGCGTGGCTCGCCCAGGTGCGGGACGCCGCCTACGGCGAGAGCTCGGACGCGGCGGAGACGCTCGTCGTGCTCGGTGGGTTCGCCGCGGTCGTCGGGCTGTGCGTGGCGCTGACGGGGTTGTGGCAGCTCGCGACGAACGTCGACATCGCAGCGCTCGCCGCGCAGGAGGCCGCCGCCCGGGTCGAGCGCGAGATCGAGCACGCGGAGCGGGCGCAGGCCGAGGTCGCGCGCGAGTCCGGCGAGCGCTGGAAGGGCCGGCTCGCGCAGGCGGCGGGCCGCGACTCCGACGAGGCCCCGGACCCCGCCCGTCCGTGACGTCTCGCACGCCCTGACGGCGAGGCCCCGACCTCCTCCGGCCGAGGCCCCGCCGGGGCTCAGGACGCCTTGAGCACGTCCTTCGCGGCGACGCGGGCGACGCGGTTGACCTGCGCCGGCGTCAGGGTGCCGCTCGGCATCGCCTGGGCGATGGCCGCCGCGATGGACTCGGCGAGCGCCTTGACGTCGACGACCCCCTTGGCGGAGGCCTGCGCGTTCGCGTTCGTGCGCCGCAGCAGGGCGTAGGCGTCGACGCGCTCGAGGTCCTTGTTCTTGTAACCCCAGACCGCGCGTGCGATCTCGTCGAGCGTGGGCATGTCGTCGTCCTCCTTCGGGACGGGGGTGGGACGTGGGTCGGGCCGGACCGGGATCCCCTCGCTGCGGGAGAGCGTGGGGGTGCGGCGGACGAACGCGGCCACCTGCGGGGCCGTGGTGCCCTTCGCGAGCTCGAAGTGCATGGCGTCGCGCAAGCCCCGCGGGAAGTCGAGGCCCCAGCGGAACAGCCCGCCGGCCTCGGCGAGGATCGCGCGGACCGTCCTCTCCTGCGCCGCGGTGAAGCCGGACCGGTAGGGCTTGGCGGGGTTCTTCCTCTCGAACAGGTGCACGTCGCCGTTGAGGTCGATCGCGGTGCCGGAGATGTGGTTGGAGCGGGCGGCGCCCCCGGCGTCCTTGTTCTGCTTGGCGGTGCGGTGCCCGTTCGCGATCCGGATCGGCTCGACGCGGGTGTGGAACTGCGTGACGAGCCAGGCGAACGCTGCCGCGACGCCGCCGCGGAGCACCTCGACGCCGTTGTGGTCCTCGCCCGCGGGGATGCGGACGACCGCGGCCTTGTCGACCTGCCTCCAGCCGTTCATCGTGGTCGGCATGTCGCCTCCCGGGTGCGTGGGGGTGCGGGTGGGTGCCGGGCGGGCCTCGGGCTCGCGGCGGCGGTGCGGCGGTGCTCCGTCGTGACTCACGAGGACAGGTGCTCCGGGCCGCGGGTGTGATACGCGTCACGGCGGGTCCGTCCCCGCGCACGTCGTGCGCGGACGTCGTCCGGGCCGCGCCGCGCGGTGAGGCAGGATCGTCCGGGACGACCGCGGGGGGACCGGCCCCGCGCCCAGGAAGGACAGCTGTGCTCACGATCGCGACCGTCAACGTCAACGGCATCCGGGCGGCGTTCCGCCGCGGGATGGGCGACTGGCTCGGGACGCGCAAGCCGGACGTGCTGCTCCTGCAGGAGGTGCGCGCGAGCGACGAGATCCTCGCCGACCACCTGTCGCCCGACGAGTGGCACCTCGCGCACGAGGCGTCCGCGGTCAAGGGGCGCTCCGGCGTCGCGATCGCGACGCGCCTGCCCGTGACGGCGGTCCGGGTCGGCCTCGGCACGGGCGTGCCGGGGGACTCGGGGCGGTGGGTCGAGGCCGACCTCGAGGTCGACGCGCACGACGGCACGGGCCCGCGCACGGTGACGGTCGTCTCGACGTACATCCACTCCGGCACGCTCGGCACGCCGTCGATGGACAAGAAGTACGCGTTCCTCGAGGTCGTGACGCGGCGCATGGCCGAGCTCGTCGCGGACGGCCGGCTCGCGGTCGTCGCCGGCGACGTGAACATCGCGCACCGCGAGGCCGACATCAAGAACTGGAAGGGCAACCTCAAGTCGGCGGGCTTCCTGCCGCAGGAGCGCGCCTACCTGGACCGGTGGTTCGGCGAGCTCGGGTGGCGCGACCTCGGGCGCGAGCTCGGCGGCGAGGGGCCCGGGCCGTTCACGTGGTGGTCGTGGCGCGGCAAGGCGTTCGACAACGACGCGGGCTGGCGCATCGACTACCAGATGGCGACGCCCGCGCTCGCGGACCTCGCGCTGTCGGCGACGGTGGACCGGGCCGCGACGTACGACGCACGGTTCTCCGACCACGCCCCGCTCGTCGTCGAGTACGCCCTCTAGACCGCGGGCCGCGGCTCAGGCCCGCGACGGCTCGTCGTGCACGGGCGGTGCCGGCAGGTCGCGGGCGCGCAGCATCGGGGAGACGACCACGGGCAGGGTCGCGACGAGGCCGATCCCGGCGGCGACCCACAGCGTCGTCAGGACGCTCGTGGCGTGGCCTAGCCAGCCGCCCAGCAGGCCGCCGAGCGGCATGGAGCCCCAGACGACGAACCGCACGGACGCGTTCATCCGCCCGAGCAGCGCGGGCGGGCACAGCCGCTGGCGGAAGCTCACCTGCGTGACGTTGTAGACGACGATGCCGAAGAACATCACGGCGAGCCCGCCGACGAGGACGGGCGTGGCGGGCAGGGGCAGGACGCCGGACAGCGGGGGGAGCACGCCCGCCACGCCGGAGCAGACCGCCGACAGCGGGATGACGCGCGACTCGCCGACGAGCCGCGCGAGGTGGTCGGCGGCGAACGCACCGGCGAGCCCGCCCGCGGCGGACGCGGACGCGATCGCGCCGTACGTGGCGGTGTCGAGGCCGAGCACGCGAAGCGCGTAGATCGCGAGCACGGCGCTGGTGATCGCGCCGGCGAAGTTCGAGATCGACGTGGTCGCGACGATGCGGCGCAGCAGCGGCTGGTGCACGACGAAGCGCAGGCCCTCGGCGATCTCGGTGCGCAGCGGTCGCCGGTCCTCGCGCGGGGGCAGCTCCTCGTGGTGCCGGATGCGCCCCACGCCGAACGCCGAGAGCAGGTACGTCACCACGGTGACGGCGACGAGCGCGGGCGCGCTGACGACGCGCAGGAGCGCGCCGCCGATCGCCGGGGCGGCGACCTGGGCGACGGACTGCGTGGCCTGGAGCTTGGAGTTGCCCTCGACGACGTGCTCGAGGCCGACGAGGCCGGGGACGTAGCTCTGGTGCGCGACGTCGAAGAACACCGACGCGACGGAGATGACGGCCGCGGCCGCGACGAGGAGCGTCATGCTCGCGTGCCCGGCGAGCGCGGCGGCGACGACGACCGCGAGGGCGGCGGCGCGCACGAGGTCCGCGACGACGAGCACGCGGCGCTTGCGCATGCGGTCGACCCACGCGCCCGCGGGCAGGCCGATGACGAGGAACGCGGCGGTCTCGGTCGCGGTGAGCAGGCCCATCTGCCACTCGGTGGCGAGCAGGTGCTCGACGGCGTAGATCGGCAGGGCGAGGAGCGTGAGCTGCGCGCCGAGCTGTCCGAGCGCGTCCCCGCCCCACAGCCACCGGAAGTCGCGGTGGTGCACGAGGGAGCGGCGCGCGGGCGCCGCGGTGGGCGCGTCGTCGACGGTGGGCGCGTCGGTCGCGTCGGCGGGCGGATGCGAGGTCACCGTGCCAGCCTGACGCGAGTGATTGGGAAAAGTCAATCAGTGGCAGGATGGCCGCATGACCGCCGACGACGAGGCCACGACGCTGCCCTCGGACCGCACGGCACCCCGGGGCGACGCCCGGTCGACCGCGCCCGACGTCCCGCACGACCCCGACGCCGACGCCCGGGCCCTCGCCTCGACGGTGCGCATGCGGATCCTGCGGCTGTGCCTCGACGAGCCGCTCACCAACCGCGAGATCGCCCAGCGCCTCGGCCGGAACCCCGCGACCGTCCTGCACCACGTGCGCACGCTCGTCGACCGCGGCTTCCTCGTCGCCGAGCCCGTCCGTCGCGGCGCCCGCGGCGCGCGCGAGGTGCCGTACCGCGCGACCCGCCGGTCGTGGCGCTCGCCCTCGCGACCGGGTCAGGTGCGCGTGCTCGTCGACGCGTTCCTCGAGGAGCTCGCGCTCGTCGACGACCTCGACGCCCAGCCCGTGGTCCGGCTCGGCCTGCGGCTCGACGCCGACGCCCACCGCGAGCTCCTCGACCGGCTCACCGCGCTGTTCCAGGAGTACGCCGACCGGGCGCCCGACCCGGACGGGACCCCGTACTCGCTGTTCTTCTCGCTGCACGAGGACGTCCAGCGGCGGCGCGACGCGGGCCCGCCCGCGTGAGCGGACGGGCCCGGGCCGCACGGGACGGCGGCGTCACGTGTCGTCGCGCCCCCGTGCGAGGGACGTCCCCCGGTCCGCGCGGCTGACCGTCACGTACGTGCACACGACCGGGACCGCCAGCACGGCCGCCGTGAGCAGCGCGGCCGCCGGCAGGTCCACCACGGGGACGCTCGGCCCCAGGAGCCCGAACGTGACGCCCAGCAGCGCGGGCAGCACGGCCAGGGCACCGATGGTCCAGGCGCTCGCACCCGTCACCAGGGACTCGGTGAACGTGGTCAGCAGGAGCTGGCGGCGTGTCGCGCCGGTGCGGCGCAGCAGCAGGAGCTCGTCGCGCCGTCCCGCGGTCGCCAGGACCACGGCGTTCGCCGCGCCGAGCCCGGCGAACCCGAGCAGGAGCAGCGTCAGGACCGTCGAGAGCGTCTGGCCCTGGGCTGCCGCCGCCGCGACGGTGTCGACGTAGGTCCCGACGTCCTGCGCGACGAGCCCGGCCGCGCGGACGGCGTCGGCCGCACCGGAGGAGGTGGTCTCGACGAGCAGCGTGTCCGCCGGGACCGTGACCCCCGCGGCGGCGAGCGCCTCGGTGGAGACGAGCAGCGGACCGAGCGCGAGCCCGCGGTCGTACTCCGCGACGACGCGGGCGGTGTGCTCGCGGCCGTCGTGCCGCCAGGTCAGGGTCCGTCCGAGGCGGGCACCGAGCTCGAGGCGGGCGTCGGTGCTGACCGCGACGGTGCCGGGCTCGGCGAGCGCGGCGAACGCCCCCGCGACGACGTCCGGGTCGAGCACGTCCGGTCCGGTGGCGGCCGGGACGACCCGCGCGCCCGTGGGCTCCCAGGCGGCGCCCGACCCGAACGGGGAGTCGTCCGCCACGCGCACCTGCACGGGCAGGGCGCCGAGCGCGGTGACGGTCGCGACGCCGTCGAGCGTCGCGGGCGCGGTCGGGTCGACGGGCCCCGCGGGGTCGGTCACGACGAGGTCCGCGCCGATCGCGGCGGTGAGCTGGGCGTCCGCGGCGACGGTGACCGCGCGGTTCACGCTCGTCTGCACCGCGCCGACCGCCAGCAGGAGGGCGAGCGGCACGACGACCGTGGTGAGGCGGCGGGAGACCCCGCGGACGTTGGCGAGCGCGAGCCGGGTCGTCGCCGGGCCCCGGCCGGCGGCGCGCGCCGCGCGACCGAACGTCCACGCCACGAGCACCGGCCCGGCCAGGGCGGCGGCCGCGACCAGCAGGAACGCCGAGACCGCCGCGGTCGCCGCGCCCAGCGCGCCCGGCACGAGCAGCGGGGCGCACGCGACGGCCACGCCGGCCACGGCGAGCACGAGCGCGGACGCGCGGCGCACGCGCCCGACCTCGCGCGACTCGACGCGGCTGCCGCCGACGGCCGCGGTCGGCGACAGGCGCAGCGACTCGCGCGCCGCGATCCGGGCGGCGACGAGCGCCGTGGGCACCAGGAGCAGCGTCGCGCCGACGACGGGCAGGGGCAGCAGCGCGGGGGACACGTCGGGGACGACGAACCCCGCGTCGGTCAGCGTCGGCCGCAGGAGCCACGCGAGCCCGAGCCCCGCGACCGCACCGACCGGCGCCGCCGTGAGCGTCACGGTGAGCACCTCGCCGCGCACGAGCGCGCGGACCTGGCGGCCGGTCGCACCGACGGCGCGCAGCAGCGCGAGCTCGCCGCGCCGCCCGCGCAGCGCGAGCGTCACGGTCGCGGCGACGACGAGCACGACGAGCGTCAGCGCGGTCCCGGCGAACGAGGTGGACAGCGCGACGAGCTCGGAGGCGCTCGGGTCGTCCGCGCCGCCGGACAGGCCGGCGACGAGCAGCCACCCCGTGGTCGACAGCAGGGCCCCGGCGAGCACGAGGACGAGGGACGTCGCGACGAGGCTGCCGCGGTGGGCGCGCGCACCGCGCCGGGCGAGGAACCACATGCCGGTCACCGTCCCAGGCCCAGCACGAGCGCGTGGACGCGCGCGGGCGTCGGGTCCTCGAGCGTGTCCGCGATGACGCCGTCCGCGATGACGTGCACGCGCTCGGCGGTGGCCGCGACGCGGCTGTCGTGCGTGACGAGCACGACGGTCTGGCCGAGCTGCGCCGCGGTGTCGCGCAGCAGCGTGAGCACCTGCTCGCCGCTGCGGGAGTCGAGCGCGCCCGTCGGCTCGTCGGCGAACACGACCTCGGGGCGCGTGAACAGGGCCCGGGCGATCGCGACGCGCTGCGCCTGCCCGCCGGACAGGTGCCCGGGCAGCCGGTCCTCGAGCCCCGTCAGGCCGAGCGCGGCGAGCAGCTGCGCCTGCAGGCGCAGGTCGGGCGTGCGGCCGCCGAGCAGCATCGGGAGCTGGACGTTCTCCGCGACCGTGAGGTGGCCGACGAGGTTGTACGCCTGGAAGACGAACCCGATGTGGTCCCGGCGGAACCGCGTGAGCGCGTCGGGGGACAGGCCGGTGAGGTCCTGGCCGCCGACGACGACGCGGCCGCTGGTCGGGGTGTCGAGCCCGGCGGCGCAGTTGAGCAGCGTCGACTTGCCGGAGCCCGACTGGCCCATGACGGCGGTGAGCGAGCCCTTGCGCAGCTCGAGGGAGACGCCGCGCAGCGCGTGCACCTCGGTCGTGCCGCCGCGGTAGGTCTTGTGCACGTCCGTCAGCGAGACGGACACGTCGGTCCCGGTGGTGGTCCTGGTGGTGGTGCTGGTCATGGCGGCCTCCGTGGTGTGGGGTGTGGCCACGACGCTAGGAACCGGCCGGGGGCCGTCACGAGCCTCCGAGGACGGCACCGCACCGGTTGCATCCTTCGACGCAACCGGCGGCCCGAGGGACCCGGCCGGGGCGCGGGGTCAGCCGCCGAGCTCGACGATCCCGTTCTGGTACGCCCACACGACGGCCTGCAGGCGCGAGCGCACGCCCAGCTTGGGCATGGCGCGGGCCAGGTGGGACTTCACGGTGGAGACCTCGAGGACGAGCGTGCGGGCGATCTCCTCGTTGGACATGCCCTGCGCGAGGAGCAGCAGGATGTCGAGCTCGCGCGGCGTGAGGAGCTCGGTGGCGCGCGCGGCGACGACGGGCTGCGTGCGGCGGCGCGTGACGACCTCGCGCAGCACGCGCTTGGTCAGCGCGTTGGCGAGGATGCCGTGCCCGGCGGCCACGGAGCGGACGGCGTCGACGAGCGTCGCGGGCTCGGCGTCCTTGAGCAGGAACCCGGACGCGCCGGCCTCGAGCGCGCCGAACAGGTACTCGTCGACGTCGAACGTCGTGAGAACGAGCACCGGGACGGGGTCGGCGACGTCGGGTCCGCACAGCTCGCGCGTGGCGGTGATGCCGTCCTTGCCGGGCATGCGGACGTCCATGCAGACCACGTCGGGCCGCAGGGCCCGCGCGAGCTCGACGGCGGTCACCCCGTCGGCGGCCTGCCCGACGACGGTGACGCCCGGCTCGGTGCCGAGCACGGTCGCCAGCCCCGTGCGGACGAGCGCCTGGTCGTCGGCGACGACGACCCGCACGTCCGTCGTCGTGCCCGTGCTCGCCCCGTTCGTCGTGCCCGTCACCCGTCGCCCCCTGCGCTCGTCGTGGCCGGGACGGTCAGGTGCACCACCCAGCCGCCCTCCGCGGTGGGACCGTACCGGAGGGCGGCGCCCGTGACCTCGGCGCGTTCACGCATCCCGACGAGCCCGTAGCCGGGCTCGTGCGGCGGCAGGTCGTACGTGGCGGGGCCGTTGCGGACGCTCACCTCGAGGCGCTCGCCGCCGGTCGCGTCGAGGTGCACCTCGCAGCCGGCGCCGGGTGCGTGACGCACCGCGTTGGCGAGGGCCTCCTGCACGGTCCGGTACACGACGAGCTGCGCGAGGGGTCCGAGCGCGCCGTCCGCGACGAGCGCGTCGAGCGGGCCGGAGCGGCGCAGCGTCGCGCCGGGCACCCGCTCGACGAGCCCGGCCACGCCGGCGAGCGTCTCCATGCGGACGAGGCCGTCGCCCGTGCCGCCGTCGTCGTCGCGCAGCAGCACGACGAGGTGGCGCAGGTCCCGCAGCATCGCGGTGGACTGCTCGCGGACCTGCGCGACCGCGGCCTTGGCGCCCTCGGGGTCGACGTCGATCTGCCGCCCGATGGCGCTGCTCATCACGGCGATGCCGGACAGGTGGTGCGCGGCGATGTCGTGCAGCTCGCGCGCCATCGCGGTCCGCTCGCGCTCGACCGCGACCCGCACGAGCGCGTCGTGCTCGCGCGCACGGGCGGCGGCGGAGTCGGCGTGCGCGGCCCGCGCGTCGCGGCGCGCCCCGACGACGGTCGCGGCGAGCGCGGGCAGGCCCACCGTGCCGACGGCCTGGAGCAGGCCGCCGACGACCGCCACGGACGTGGTCGAGCCGATGCGCAGCTCGCTCGCGGCGACGCCGACGACGACGAGCAGCGCCGTGACGACGAACGCCGCGACGGAGCCGACGCGCGCGGCCGGCCGCGGGGTGCGCGGCCCGGTGAGCAGGCCCGGCGTCGCCTCGTACGCCGCGACGAGCACCGCGAGCAGCCCGACGCCGACGCCCTCGCCGAGGACGCTCAGCGCGGGCACCCCGGCGGCCACGGCGGCGAGCAGCCACGGCGTCGCGCGGGGCCGCAGCGCGAGCACGGCGGCCTGCGCGACGAGGACCGCCCCGGTCCACCACCACACCGGCGAGCCGAGCGGCGGCACGCCGCGGGCCACGGTCGGCTCGGCGGCGTGCAGCGCGGCGGCGACCGCGTGCAGGGCGAGCGCGAGCGCCCCGCACGTCGCCGGGACGACGGTCCGTGCGGGGCGCCGGCCGGTGGTGCCGGGCTCGCTGGTCATGGCGGTCACGATAGGGGTGCGACCTGCCCGCGGTACCCGAGCCGTCCCCGGGTGCGGACCAGCAGGACCGTCCCGACGACCACGCAGCCGAGGATCATCGCGGCCTGGAACGAGTCGCGGTCGACGGTCGGGAACATCTGCTCGCCCGCGAGCGAGGCGTAGTTGTTGACGCCGACGTGCAGCAGCATGGCCATCGGCAGGCTCTCGTGGGTGCTGTTGAACACCCAGGTCATCACGACGTTGAACACGACGCAGAACGCGACGAACGCGAGCGGCCGGTGCCACGGCACGTCCGGGTACCCGCCCCACTCGGTGAGGAACAGCGGCAGGTGCCACACGCCCCACAGGACGCCGACGAGCAGCACGGCGGGCAGCGGCCCGAGCCGGCGCTGCGCGCGGGGAAGGGCGAAGTCGCGCCAGCCCGGCTCCTCGGCCAGGCCGGTGGTCACCATCTGCGCGACCAGGCCCGGGACGTAGGCGACGAGCACGGCCGCCGAGGGCGCGTGCACGTCGCCGCCGGTGACGACGGCGAGCGAGGCGATCGTGACGGCCGGGACGCCGAGCAGGACGCCGGCGTACCAGCGCCACCCGACGCGCCAGCGCCACAGGCGCCGCGCCCACCGGCGCAGCCCGGCGCGGCCGTCGCACAGCGCGGTGACGAGCAGGGCGGAGCCGATGGGACCGAGGTACGCGCCCGGCAGCATGCCGAGCAGCTGTCCGCCGCCCCCGCCGCCGGGGAACGTGAAGTCCCAGACGCCCAGGCCGTGCCCGGACAGGACGTAGGGCGTCCACGCGACCCAGCTCGCCAGGTTGGCGAGCACGAAGAACGCGGTCAGCGGGCTGCGTCGGACGAGCGCGGTGAAGCCGCGCGGTCGGGTCGGTGCGGGTGGTTCGAGCACGGTGGTGGTCACGGGAGTTCCCCCTCGTCGTCGTGGCCTGACGGGACGAGACGCTAGGGACGCCGCGGTGCCGCCCGCGCCGGGCGGACGACGGACATCGGGGACTTGCATCGAAAGGACGCAGTCGCCCCCGTGGTCAGACGACGAACGCGGGGGGACGCAGGCCCGCGCGCGCGAACGCCGCGTCGACGGCCTCCGCGACGGTGCCCACGGCTTCCGCCTCGACGAGGGCGATCGCCGAGCCGCCGAAGCCGCCGCCGGTCATGCGCGCGCCGAGCGCGCCCGCGGCGCGCGCGGCCTCGACCGCCACGTCGAGCTCGCGGCACGAGACCTCGTAGTCGTCGCGCAGCGACGCGTGCGACGCGTCGAGCAGCGGGCCGGTCTCGCGCAGGCGCCCCGCGTCGAGCAGCGCGACGAACGCCTCGACCCGCGCGATCTCCGACAGTACGTGCCGCACGCGGCGCACCCGCAGGTCGCCGTCCGCGGTGCCGTCGGCGAGGGTCGCGAGCGCGCGCTCGGCGTCGCCGGGGGAGCCGGTGAGGTCACGCAGCGTCGGGACGCCGAGCAGGCGCGCGGCCTCCTCGCACGTCGCGCGGCGCCGCGCGTACTGCCCGTCGACGAGCGCGTGCTCCGCGCGCGTGTCCACGACGAGCAGCGCGAGCCCCGCGGCGGCCGGGTCGAACGGCACGTGCCGCACCGACTCGTCGCGGCAGTCGAGCAGCAGCGCGTGCCCGGGCGTGGTGCGCAGCGCGGCGGCCTGGTCCATGCCGCCCGTCGGGGCGCCCGCGACCTCGTTCTCGGCGCGCACGCAGTCCGCGGCGAGCGCGGCCCGGTCCTGCGCGAGCCCGTGGAGCGTGTCGAGGGCGAGCGCGGTCGAGCAGGACAGCGCGGCCGACGAGGACAGCCCCGACCCGACGGGCACGCACGAGTCGACCGCGACGTCGAACCCGGCCACCCGCAGCCCGCGCTCGCGCAGCGCCCACGCGACGCCCGCGACGTACGCGGTCCAGCCGTCGACGGTGCCGGGTGCGACGGCGTCGAGGTCGAGGGTGCGCGCGGCGGCGGCGTCCCACGCGGACACCAGGCGCGCGGTCGAGTCCCCGCGGCGCCGCACCGCCGCGTACGTGCGGTGCGCGAGCGCGACCGGCAGGCACAGGCCGCCGTTGTAGTCCGTGTGCTCGCCGATGAGGTTGACCCGCCCCGGCGCGGACCACACGCCGTCCGGCTCGACCCCGTACGCGGCGACGAACGCCGCGCGGGCGCGCTCGTCACCGGTCGTCGTGTCCCAGGCGTGCACCCACGTGGTCATGCCGTCTCCTGCAGCCGGGCGGCGATGCGCTCCGGCGTCGTGTCCGAGACCCACGCGGCGACGCCCGACTCGACGCCCGCGAGGTACTTGAGCCTGCCCGGCGCGCGCAGCACCGAGAACAGCTGCAGCGACAGCCGCCAGTCGTCGCGCCCCCGGCGCGCGGGCGCCTGGTGCCAGCCGGAGACGTACGGCAGCGGCACGGGCGTCCCGTCGTCGACGAAGAACAGGTCGAGGCGGCGCAGCAGCTCCAGGTACGTCGTGGCGAGGTCGTCGCGCTCGTCGTCGGTCAGCGCGGGCAGGTCCGGCACGTCGCGGCGAGGCACGAGGTGCACCTCCACGGGCCAGCGCGCCGCGAACGGCACGTACGCGACCCAGTGCGCGGACTCGAGCACCACGCGCCGCCCGGAGCGCAGCTCCGCCTCGAGCACGTCGCGGCCCAGCAGCCGCCCGGTGCGCGCCCGGTGCTCGGCGGCGGCCGCGAGCATCGTCGCGGTGCGCGGCGCGAGGTAGGGCAGCGCGTAGACCTGCCCGTGCGGGTGGTGCAGCGTGACGCCGATCTCCTTGCCGCGGTTCTCGAAGACGAACACCTGCTCGACGCCCTCGAGCGCGTTCAGCTCCGCGGTGCGGTGCGCCCACGCCTCGACCACGGTGCGCATGCGGTGGGCGCCGACGGTGCGCAGCGACGCGGTCGGGTCGGCCGAGAAGCACACCACCTCGCAGCGGCCCACCGCGGGGCGCGCCTGCCACAGGGGCTCGTCGTCGTGCAGCGTCACCTCGTCGGTCACGCCGGGGACGCGCAGCAGCGACGGGAACCGGTTCTCGAACACGACGACGTCGTAGTCCTCGGCCGGGACCTCGCCGTCCTGGTAGGCGGCACCCGGTCGTGCCGGGGCGAGCGGGTTCGCGTCGGCGGGCGGCAGGAACGTGCGGTTCATGCGGTGCGCCGCCATGGCGACCCACTCGCCGGTCAGCGGGTCGCGCCGCAGCTCGGGGCCCTGCGGCGGGGCGCCGTCGGCGTCGGGCGCGAACCGGTCCGGCAGTGGGCGCGGGTCGTCGAGCCGGCGTGTCGCGGCGCCGGAGACGTAGGGCTCGCTGTCGTCGAAGTAGAGGAGGTCGCGTCCGTCGGCGAGGCGGGTGCGCGTCACGCGCACGCGGGCGGCGCTCACGCGCGGTCCCGGGCGGCGGGGGAGGGCGCGGGGCCACCGGCGACGACGACGGTCTGGAGCCGGTCGGTGAGCAGGCGCCGGGCCGCGGCGGGCGCCGGCTCGTCCATCACGACGAGGTCGACCTCGTCGAGGTCGGCGATCTTCGCGAGCCCGACCGTGCCCCACTTGGTGTGGTCGGCCAGCACCGTCGTCGTCGCCGCGCAGCCCATGAGGGCGCGGTCGGTCGCGGCCTCCGCGAGGTTCGGGGTGGTGAGCCCGGACTCGTCGAGCCCGTGCACGCCGAGGAACGTGCGGTCCACGCGCAGCAGGCCGAGCGCGGCGTCGGCGACGCGGCCGACGAGCGCGTCGGACGGCGTGCGCACGCCGCCGGTGAGGACGACCTCGAGGTCGCCGGGCGCGGTGGCGCGGTGCAGCGCGTCGGCGATGCGCAGGCCGTTGGTGACGACGGTGAAGGGGCGCAGTGCGGCGTCCTGCGCGACGAGCTCCGCGAGCCGGTACGTGGTGGACCCGGCGGACAGCGCGACGGTCTGGCCCGGTTCGAGGCCGGCGTGCGCGGCGCGGGCGATCGCGGCCTTCTGCGGCCCGGCGTGCTCGACCTTGACCTCGAAGCCGGGCTCGTCGGCGGCGCGTGTGCCCTCGGGGGCGACGGCCCCGCCGTGCACGCGGCGCACGAGGCCGGCGCGCGCGAGCTCGGCGATGTCGCGGCGGATCGTCATGTCCGAGACGCCGAGCTCGACGACGAGGTCGGAGACGCGGGCCGCGCCGTGCTCGCGCACGGCCGTGAGGATCAGCTCTTGTCGTTGGGTCGCCAGCACCCGAACATGATCGCACGCGACCTCACAGAAACGAACGCGCGTCGCCCGTGCGGAGGACCCGGCTCAGCGACCCGCCGGCGTCAGCCCCAGCGACCGTCCCGCGAGCCCGCGCTGCCGCGCACCCAGCGTCCGCGCGACCTCGCGCAGGGCCACCGCCGCCGGCGAGTCCGGCCGGCTCAGCACCACGGGCGCACCGACGTCGCCGCCCTCGCGCAGCGCCACGTCGATCGGCACCTGGCCCAGCACCGGCACGCTCGTGCCCGTGAGCTGCGACAGGCGCTGCGCCACGTGCTCGCCGCCGCCCGCGCCGAACAGCTCCAGGCGCGAGCCGTCGGGCTGCTCGAGCCACGACATGTTCTCCACGACGCCGACGACCTGCTGGCGCGTCTGCACCGCGACCGACCCGGCGCGCTCGGCGACCTCCGCCGCCGCGGCCTGGGGCGTCGTCACCACGACGATCTGCGAGCCCGGCAGGAGCTGCGCCACCGAGATCGCGATGTCGCCCGTCCCGGGCGGCAGGTCCAGCAGCAGCACGTCCAGGTCGCCCCAGAACACGTCCGCCAGGAACTGCTGCAGCGCGCGGTGCAGCATCGGCCCGCGCCACACCACCGGCTGCCCCGGCGGCACGAACATCCCGATCGACACGACCTTCACGTCGTGCGCCACCGGCGGCAGCAGCATGTCGTCGACCTTCGTCGGCGGCCGGTCCACGCCCAGCATGCGCGGGATCGAGAACCCGTAGATGTCGGCGTCCACCACGCCCACGCGCAGGCCGTCCGCCGCCATCGCGACCGCCAGGTTCGCCGTCACCGACGACTTGCCCACGCCGCCCTTGCCGGACGCGATCGCGAACACCTTCGTCAGCGACGACGCCTGCGCGAACGGGATCGTCGGCTCCGCATCCGTGCCGCGCAGCAGACGGCGCAGGTCCGCGCGCTGCTCGGCCGTCATCACGCCCAGCTCCACGACCACCTCGCCGACGCCCTCGACGCGCGACACCGCCGCCGTGACGTCCCGCGCCAGCGTCTCCTTGAGCGGGCAGCCCGGCGTCGTCAGGTCGAGGCCGACGACGACGCGCACGCCGCCGGTCGCGGTCGGCTCGCCGAGGTCGACCGAGCGGACCATGCCGAGCTCGGTGACCGGGCGGCGGATCTCGGGGTCCTGGACCGTGGCGAGCGCGGCCTGCACCGCGGCGAGCAGGGGGGCGGAGGCGTCAGTCGGGGGCACGGCGACCATGCTAGGTCGCCCGCGACGCGCCCCGCGGGGGCCGTCCGGCCCTGGTCCGCCGCGCCCGGGGTGCGGGCGGCTCAGGTCCGCCGTCGGTCCGTGCGCCGCTCGCCCTTGCGCTCGCCCCGCGCGCGCTCGGCGTCCGCCTCGCCCGCGGCCTCGTCGTCCTCGGGCTCGGCCGTCAGCTCCTCGAGCAGGTTGCGCAGCTCCGAGCGCACGAAGTCACGCGTCGCCACCTCGCCCAGCGCGATGCGCAGCGCCGCGACCTCGCGCGCCAGGAACTCGGTGTCCGCGAGGTTGCGCTCCGCGCGCTGACGGTCCTGCTCCGCCGCGACCCGGTCGCGGTCCGTCTGCCGGTTCTGCGCGAGCAGGATCAGGGGAGCGGCGTACGACGCCTGCAGCGAGAGCATGAGCGTCAGCGCCGTGAAGCCGTTCGCCGAGCTGTCGAACCGCGGGCGGTCCGGCCCCCAGTCCGCGTTCCACGCGAGCCACGCGGCGCAGAAGATCGTCAGCCAGAAGATGAACGACGGCGTGCCGAGGAACCGCGCGATGCTCTCCGAGACGCGCCCCGCGGCGTCCTGGTCCGTGTTCGGGCGCGGCAGCGACAGGCGCCGCCGTGACTCGCGCGGCTGGTCGAGACGCTCAGCCACGGCCGACCACCGGTCGGGTCGGGCGCACGGGCAGCACGCCGCGCAGCGGGTGCTCCTCGTCGTGCTCGCGCCAGTCCTCGGGCAGCAGGTGGTCGAGCACGTCGTCGACCGACACCGCGCCCAGCAGGCGCTTGTCGGCGTCCACCACGGGCAGCGCGAGCAGGTTGTACGTCGCGAGCTGACGCGTCACCGCGAGCAGCGGCTTGCCCGCCTCGACCGGCTCGATGTCCGTGTCGACGATCGAGCCGATCGCCTCGTGCGGGGGCTCGCGCAGCATGCGCTGCAGGTGCACGACCCCGATGAACCGGCCCGTCGGCGTCTCCAGCGGCGGGCGCGCGACGAACACCATCGACGCCAGCGCGGGGGTGAGGTCCGCGCGCCGCACGTGCGCGAGCGCCGCCGCGATCGGCGTCTCCGGGCCCAGGATCACCGGCTCGGTCGTCATGAGACCGCCCGCGGTGTTGTCCTCGTACGCGAGCAGGCGCCGGACGTCCTTCGCCTCCTCGGGCTCCATGAGCTCGAGGAGCTCGGCCGCCTGCTCGTCGGGCAGCTCGCCCAGCAGGTCCGCCGCGTCGTCCGGCTCCATCGCCTCCAGGACGTCGGCCGCGCGGTTGACCTCCAGCGCCTGGAGGATCGCGACCTGGTCGTCCTCGGGCAGCTCCTCGAGCACGTCCGCGAGGCGCTCGTTGTCGAGCGCCGAGGCGACCTCGAGGCGGCGCGTCGTGCCCAGCTCGTGCAGCACGTCCGCCAGGTCCGCGGGCTTGAGGTCCTCGTACTGCGCGAGCAGCAGCTCCGCGCCCTGCTGGCCGGCGGCGCGCGCGAGGCCCGTGACCTCGCCCATCGACACGAGCTGGGTCTCCCCGCGGCGCCGCAGCAGCCCGCGGTGGCCCGGCACGGTCCGTCGCACGAACAGCTGCGTCACGAGCCAGTCGTTGTTGCGCTGCAGCTCGATCGCGACGTCCTCGATGGTCGCCGACCCGGAGCCGTCCGCGAGGTCGACCGTCCGGTCCAGCAGCTCGCTGACCACGAGCGTCTCGAACGCGCGCTGCTCGAACCGGCGCATGTTCACCAGGCCCGTCGAGATGACCTGGCCCGGGTCCATCGCGGTCACGCGCGTCAGCGGCAGGAACACGCGGCGCTTGCCGGGGACCTCGACGACGAGGCCGACCGCGCGCGGCGGTCCCTTCGGGCGCACGAGCACGACGACGTCACGCACGCGCCCGACCTGGTCACCGAGCGGGTCGAAGACCGTGGTGCCTGCCAGTCGCGCGACGAACACCCGGGTGCCGACGCTGCTCACGCGGTCAGCCTAGACGCCGCGGGCGGCACCGCACGCCATGCCCGCGCCGTGGACGCGTGCGCGTTCCGGCAGGTCGCGGCGCCGGGACCGCGCCGGTCGGGGGCGGCGCTCCTGGCGCGTCGGCACGTGGCCGGGAGAGGATCGGGGCATGTCGTTCTCCGGCCAGGCCCGAATCCCGCGCACCCCGACGCCGCCCCAGGGCGAGACCGTCGCCCGCTACGACACGTACGCCCAGGCCCAGAAGGCCGTCGACCTGCTCGCCGACAAGGCGTTCCCGGTGCAGATGGTCACGATCGTCGGCACCGACCTGCAGATGGTCGAGCGCGTCACCGGCCGGCTGTCCTACCCGCGCGCCGCGTCCGGCGGGTTCGTGACCGGCGCGTGGTTCGGCCTGTTCGTCGGGCTGCTGCTGTCGCTGTTCTCCGACACCGACGGGGCCAGCCCGTTCCTGCCCGCCATCCTCATCGGGGGCGCGTTCGGGCTGCTGTTCTCCGTGCTGACGTACTCGTTCACGCGCGGGCGCCGCGACTTCACGTCCGCGAGCCAGATCGTCGCCGCGTCCTACGCGGTGCTGTGCCACGCGGAGAAGGCCCACCAGGCGCGCCAGCTCCTCGCGGAGGTCGGCGGCGTGGTCTCCGGCCGGCCGGCCGCGCAGCCCACGCCCCAGCCCGCGCAGCCGACGCCCTCGCCCGACCAGCCCGCGGCCCCGGCCGCCCCGCCGCCGGCGAGCGCGCCGCAGGCGGGGTCCGACGGCGGGACCGGCCCCGGTCCCGCCGCCTGACGCTCAGCGCCCGAGCAGCCCCGCCATCCACGCCTCGACCGCGTCGGGGTCGCGCGGCAGCGCCGCCGACAGGTTCTCGTTCCCGTCGGCCGTGACGAGCACGTCGTCCTCGATGCGCACGCCGATCCCGCGGTACTCCTCGGGGACCAGCAGGTCGTCGGACTTGAAGTACAGGCCCGGCTCGATGGTGAACACCATGCCCGGCTCGAGCACGCCGTCGAGGTAGAGCTCGGCGCGCGCCTGCGCGCAGTCGTGCACGTCGATGCCGAGGTGGTGGCTCGTGCCGTGGACCATCCAGCGCCGGTGGTGCTGGTTGTCGGGGTGCAGCGACTCCTCGGCGCTCACGGGCAGCAGCCCCCACTCGTCGAGACGCGCGGCGATGACCTCCATCGCGGCGGCGTGCACGTCACGGAACCGCGCGCCGGGGACGGCCGCGGCGAAGGCGGCGTCGGCGGCGTCGAGCACCGCCTGGTAGACGCGTCGCTGCACCTCGGTGAACTGCCCGTCGACCGGCAGGGTGCGCGTGATGTCCGCGGTGTAGAGCGAGTCGACCTCGACGCCCGCGTCGAGCAGCAGGAGCTCGCCGGCGCGGACCTTCCCGTCGTTGTCGATCCAGTGCAGCGTCGTGGCGTGCTCGCCCGCGGCGGCGATCGTCTCGTAGCCGACCGCGTTGCCCTCCTGGCGGGCGTGGCCGACGAACGTGCCCTCCACCACGCGCTCGCCGCGCACGTGCTCCTGCGCGGCCGGCAGCGCGCGCACGACCTTCTCGAAGCCCTCGATCGTCGTCGCGACCGCGAGGCGCATCTGCTCGGCCTCGTACGCGTCCTTCACGAGCCGCAGCTCGGACAGCGCCTCGACGAGGTGCTCGTCGCGATCCGCGTGCTCGGCCGCGCGCTGCGCCTCGGCCTGGCGGATCTCCTCGACGACCGCCTCGACCGCCGGGTCGACGTCCGGCACCACGAGCACCTGCACGCCGCCCTCGCCGACGTCCTTCGCGACCGCGTCGCGCAGGTCGTCGAGGTGGGCGGTGGTGATGCCCGTGAGCGTCTCCATGTCCTCGAGCGTCGGCCGCGCGCCCACCCAGAACTCGCCGTAGCGGGAGTCGGAGAAGAACTCGCTGGTGTCGCGGCCCGCGAGGGGGCGCATGTACAGCACCGCGCGGTGCCCGCTGCCGTCGTCGCCCGCACCGTCCTCGACGGGGTGCAGGACGAGCACCGCGTCCGGCTCCTGCTCCACGCCGAGACCCGTGAGGTGCGCGAACGCCGAGTGCGGGCGGAACCGGTAGTCCGTGTCGTTGGAGCGGACCTTGAACGTGCCCGCGGGCACGACGAGCCGGCGGCCGCGGAACTTCGCGGACAGGGCGCTGCGGCGCGCGGCCGTGAAGTCCGCCGCGGGGCTGCGCGTCACCTGGGAGGCGGGGCGCGGCGCCCAGCCGGACGTCACGAACTCCAGGAACGTGGCCGACCCGGGGCGCTGCGAGCGGTTCGAGCCGCGGTCCTCGACCGGCTGGCCCTCCTGCCACTCGTCCTGGCTGGTCACGTCTGCGGTGTCGTCGCTCATCGCCCCATCTTCCCACCGCCCGCGCGACGGACGGGCGCGCACGTGGGGGAACGGGTGTGCGGGGGGAACGGCGGGCTCGGTACCGTTCCGGGGTGCGCATCGACCTGCACGCCCACTCGTCGGCGTCCGACGGCACGCAGAGCCCCGCCGAGCTCGTCGCCGCGGCCGCGCGCGCGGGGCTCGACGTGCTCGCGCTCACCGACCACGACACGACCGTCGGCTGGGACGAGGCCGCGCGGGCCGCGCTCGCGCACGGCGTGACGCTCGTGCGCGGCACCGAGGTCTCCGCCCGCTGGCGCGGCGTGAGCGTCCACCTGCTGTCCTACCTGCAGGACCCGACGCACCCCGCGCTCGTCGCCGAGCTCGAGGCCACGCGGCACGCGCGCGTCACGCGCGCCGAGCGGATGGTCGAGCTGCTCGCCGCGGACGTCCCCGTCACGTGGGACGACGTGCTCGCGCAGGCCGGCGACGCCGTCACCGTGGGGCGACCGCACATCGCCGACGCGCTCGTCGCCAACGGCGTCGTCCCCGACCGGGGCGCGGCGTTCGCGCACCTCCTGCACGCCGACGGCCCGTACCACGTGCCGCACTACGCGCCCGCCGCCGCCGACGCGGTCCGCGCGATCGTCGCCGCGGGCGGCGTCGCCGTGTTCGCCCACCCGGGCGCGGACGCGCGCGGACGCATCGTGCCCGACGAGACGTTCGACGAGCTCGCGGCCGCCGGCCTCGCGGGCCTCGAGGTCGACCACCGGGACCACTCGCCCGCGCAGCGCGAGCGCCTGCGCGCGATCGCCGACCGGCTCGGGCTGCTCGTCACCGGGGGCAGCGACTACCACGGTGCGGGGAAGGTCAACGAGCTGGGGGAGAATCTGACCCGGCCGGAGATCCTGGCCGTGATCGAGGAACGAGGCACGAGTGATGTGGTCCGGTGACCCCGGCGCAGCGACGACGACGAGCGGGCCCGCCGGGCACGCGCGCACGACCCGCGTGAGCGCGGCTCCCACGAGCACACCCCGCACGAGCGCGGCCCGCGCGGCCCGGGGCGGGGCGGCGCGGTGACGGAGTTCTTCGACCCGCGGCTGTTCGCGTCGGTCTTCATCACGCTGTTCGTCATCATGGACCCGCCCGGGACGGTGCCGATCTTCCTCGGCCTCACGGGCGCCATGACCCGCAAGCAGCGCAACAGGGCCGCGTGGCAGGCCGTCACCGTCGCGCTCGGCGTGATCGTGTCGTTCGCGATCTTCGGCCAGTCGATCCTGTCCTACATGCACATCTCGCTCGCGGCGCTGCAGGCGTCCGGCGGTCTGCTGCTCCTGCTCATCGCGATGGAGCTGCTCACCGGCAAGATGGAGGAGCAGCAGGCGACCCCCAACAACAAGGTCAACGTCGCGCTCGTGCCGCTCGGCACGCCCCTGCTCGCGGGCCCCGGCGCGATCGTCGCGACCATGGTGTTCGTCAAGCAGGCCGACGGCACGGTGGGGGACTGGACCGCGATCTCGCTCGCGATCGTCGCGGTGCACGTGTGCCTCTACCTGGCGATGCGGTTCGCGAACGTCATCCACCGGGTCCTCAAGGACTCCGGCACGATCCTCGTCACGCGCATCGCGGGTCTGCTGCTCGCCGCGATCGCCGTGCAGCTCATCGCCGACGCGGTCATCGCCTTCGTCCAGGAGGCCTGAGCCCGCCTGGGCGCGCCCCGGGTACGACGACGCCCCCGTGCCCGCAGGCACGGGGGCGTCGCTGCGTGTCAGGCGCCGGCGGTCTCGCCCGCGGGCTGTGCGCCCTCGGCGGGGCGGCCGCCGCGCGTGCGACGGCGGTTGCGCGAGCGGCGCGGACGGCCCTCGCCGCCCTCGTCGGAGCCGGCGGGTGCCGCGGAGCCCTCGGGGGCCGCGTCCGTGCGCTGGGGCCGGTCCTGGGCCTGCGGCGTCTCGGTGCCCTCGCCCGCGCCGCGGCCACGACCGCCGCGCCGACGACGACGCCGGCCCTCGCCGCCCTCGCCCGGGCCGCTCTCCGAGCGGCGCTCGCCCGGACCCGTCTCCGAGCGGCGCTCGCCCGAGCGCGGCCGGTCGCCGCCCCGGCCGCCCTGGCCGCCGGCCGGGGCCTTGCGCGTGCGCTTGCCGGTCTCGCCCAGGTCCTCGATCGCCTCGGCCGCGAGACCCTCGCGAGTCTGCTTCTCCTTCGGCAGACGGCCCTTGACGCCCTCGGGGATGTCGAGGTCGGTGTAGATGTGCGCCGACGACGAGTACGTCTCCGGGGGCTCCGGCGTGCCCAGGCCGAGCGCCTTGTCGATGAGGCCCCAGCGCGGCAGGTCGTCCCAGTCGACGAACGTCACGGCCGTGCCCTTGTTGCCCGCGCGGCCCGTGCGGCCGGTGCGGTGCAGGTACGTCTTCTCGTCCTCGGGGCACTGGTAGTTGATGACGTGCGTGACGTCCTCGACGTCGATGCCGCGCGCCGCGACGTCCGTCGCGACGAGCACGTCGACCTTGCCGTGGCGGAACGCGCGCAGCGCCTGCTCGCGCGCGCCCTGGCCCAGGTCGCCGTGCAGCGCGCCCGCCGCGAACCCGCGCTCGACGAGCTCGTCGGCGACCTTCGCGGCCGTGCGCTTGGTGCGCGCGAACACGATCGTCAGGCCGCGGCCGCGGGCCTGCAGGATGCGCGAGAGCAGCTCGACCTTGTCCAGCGCGTGCGCGCGGTAGACGACCTGCTTGATGTTCTTGACGGTCTGGCTGCCGTCGTCGTCGGGGTCCTGCGCGCGGATGTGCGTCGGCTGCGACATGTAGCGGCGCGCCATCGCGACGACCGGGCCCGGCATGGTCGCCGAGAACAGCATCGTGTGCCGCGAGGCGGGCGTGGCCGCGAGCAGCGTCTCGACGTCCGGCAGGAAGCCGAGGTCGAGCATCTCGTCGGCCTCGTCGAGCACGACGGTGCGCACGTGCGACAGGTCGAGGTGACGCTGCTTGAGCAGGTCGATCATGCGGCCCGGCGTGCCGACGACCACGTCGACGCCCTTGCTCAGCGCGTCGATCTGCGGCTCGTACGCGCGGCCGCCGTAGACCTGCACGACGCGCACCGCGCGGCGCGCGGACGCGGTCGCGAGGTCGCCCGCGACCTGCACGGCGAGCTCACGGGTCGGCACGACGACGAGCGCCTGCGGCTTGCCGGGGGCGCGCAGCGCGTCGTAGCCCTCCTCGCCGGGGGCGACGATGCGGTGCAGCAGCGGCACGCCGAACCCGAGGGTCTTGCCGGTGCCGGTCTTGGCCTGGCCGATGATGTCGTGGCCCTGCAGCGCGACGGGCAGCGTCATGGCCTGGATGGGGAATGGGCGGGTGATGCCCGCGTCGGCGAGCGCCTGGACGATCTCGGGGCGGACGTCGAAGTCCGCGAACGAGGCGTCGACGGCCTGCACGGACGACGCCGTGCTGGTGAGGGGACGGGTGGACGGCGCGGCGAGGGCCGAGGCGTGCTCGCTCGTGGGCTCGTCCGCGGGCAGGTTGGTCTGCGTCTGGGTCACGTGTGGCTCTTCGGTGCAAGGTGGCGGCCGCGCGCCGTCCGGTCGGCGTCACCGCCCAGGGGGGACGGGTCGCGCGCCGGGCGCAGCGGGGGCGCCACGGGTGGCCGGCAGCCGATCGCTGAATTCGCCCGCGGTCGTCGCCTCGTCGTCGAAGAGCGAGAGGCGTCGCGAGATGGTCGTGGCCGACCGGGCAACCGATGTACCCCTCCAGACTAGCCGACGCCCGTCTCGGGGCGTCCCGCGGGTGACGCGTGTCTCAGCGCGAGGGTCGGCGGAACGATCCGGGCGTTCTACGATCCTCGGATGACCACCGAGACGCCGCAGACCGCACCCGAGGACGCCCTGGAGCTCCTGGGCCTCGTGGCCCAGCTCGAGCACATCGCGTTCGTGCGCCTCGCCGGCGACTGCGCGATCGCGCCCGACGTCGAGCAGCGGCTCGCGCTGTCGCGCTTCGCCGCGGCGGCCGTCGAGCGCCGCGACCGCGTGCTCGCGCGCGTCGCCGAGCTGGGCGGCGACCCGGCGGAGGCGATGCGGCCGTTCGACGACGTGCTCACCGAGTTCGACGCGCGCACGCAGCCCAGCTCCTGGTGGGAGCGGCTGCTCAAGGCGTACGTCGGCTACGGCGTCGCCGACGACTTCTGCCGGATCGCGGCGCAGGCGCTCGACGAGCGCTCGCGGGCCGTGGTGCTCGAGGTGCTGGACGACGCGTCGCACGCCGAGCTCGCGGTCGCGGAGCTCGACGCGGCCGGCTCGAACGACGGCGTGTTGTCCTCGCGGCTCGCGCTGTGGGGGCGCCGGCTCGTGGGGGAGGCGCTGAGCACGGTGCAGCGGCTCCTCGCGCAGCGGCCCGCGCTCGAGCGGCTGGTCCGGGCCGCCGCGGAGCCGGAGTCCGCGGACGCGGGCAACGCCGCCGCGGCCTCGTCGCCGGCGCCGAACGCGCCCGCCAAGGTGTTCAGCGAGCTCACGGCGCAGCACACGCGCCGGATGAGCCGCCTCGGCCTCACCGCCTGAGCGTCCGGACGCGCAGGCACGGACGACGGGAAGGCCGGTGCGGGGTGGTCCCGCACCGGCCTTCCCGGTGTCTGCTGCGGTGCGCCCGCCGCGTCAGATCGAGCCGAAGCCCACGCGCGGCTTGGCCTCGACACCGACCTCGACGTAGGCGAGGGACGCGGTCGGGACGATCACCCGACGGCCCTTGGCGTCCGTGAGCTCGAGGGACGGCTTGCCGGCCAGCGCCGCCGACACCGCGGCCGCCACCTCGTCGGAGGTCTGGTCGCTCTCCAGGACGATCTCCCGCGCCGCGTTCTGCACGCCGATCGTGATCTCCACGCCCGTCTCCTTCTCGCCGGTCTGCGTCGCCGACCAGGTCCGCGCCGCTCGCGTGCTCCCGGTACGACCCGGGCCCTGGCCTCGCGCTCGATCCTAGGCGGACGCGCGGCGCGGCCGTGCCGTGTCCGCGACCAGCGAAACCGCACCTCGTGCGGGCTAGCCGCCGTACGTGAAGTCCGCGCGGACGAGCCCCTGGACGCCCGCCCACGCCAGGCGTGTGACCAGGTCCGCGGCGTGCTCCGCCTCGAGCGGGTCGGTGCTGCGCAGGCGGTGCGTCGCGGCTCCCTGGGCGAGCGCGATGAGGGACACCGCGATGACGTCGCAGTCGGCCGCCGGCAGGCCCGTGACGGGCTGCAGGACCGCCGCGCAGCGCTGCGCCGCGACGGACGACGCGTGCTCGACGCGCTTGCGCACGTCGGCGTCGCGCGTCACGTCCGACTCGAACAGCAGACCCGAGGACTCGCCCGCGACCTCGACGAACGTCATGTAGGCGCGCACGATCGCGGCGATGACCGCCTGCCCGTCGCCGCGGTGCACCGGCCCGGACTCGATCGGCGCGACCGCCTCCTCGACCGCGGCGATGAGGTCCGCGCCGCACCGGTCGACGACGGCGAGGTACAGGTCGAGCTTCGACGGGAAGTGGCGGTAGAGCACCGGCTTGCTGACGAGCGCGCGGTCCGCGATGTCGTCCATCGAGACGTGGTGGTAGCCCTCGCTCGCGAACAGCTCCTGGGCGATGTCCAGCACCTGCGCACGCCGCTCACCGCCCGACATCCGGACGGTGCGGGGTCGAGGCGTGGTCTCGCTCGGGGGCTCGGCCATGGCGGGCATGGTAGTCACCGAACGTTTCCGAGATGCGAAGATGTCCGGGTGATGCGCCCTGGACTGCACCGGACGGGTGACCCCGACGTGCCCGCGACGGCGTCCGCGACCGCGCCCGCGCGCGGCCGCCGCGCCGGCCGCGCGCCCCGGGCGTCCGCGGCCGCCACGCTGCTCGCCGGTGCCCTCCTCGCGGGCGCCGGGACCGGCTGGGCCGTCTCGGCGACCGGCCCGCAGTCCCCGCCGACCCCGTCCGCCGCGCCGGCCGCTGACGCGCTCGCCGTGCGCGACCGGGCGCCCGTCGTCGCACGCGGCGCCGACACCGGCGCCCGGCCCTACGCGTCGCCCACCCCCACGGCCGCGCCGACCGCCGCCGCGACGCCGAGCGCGACTCCCAGCCCCACGCCCTCGCCGACGCCCACGCTGCCGCCCGCGCTCACGGCCGCCGACGTCGCGGCCGGCCTGCTCGCGGACGGCGTCCCGGAGAGCGCGTCGGGGGAGCTCGCCGTCGTCGCCGCCCGGTCCGTGGCCACGGCGAGCGCCGCGAGCACGGCGCGGCCGACCGCGGACCGCGTCGTGCGGATCCGCGTCGAGGTCGAGAAGGGCCTGGCCGTGGACCCGGACCGCTTCGCGTCCTTCGTGATGGACACCCTCACCGACCCCCGCGGATGGGGCGCCGACGGCTCGGTCGCGTTCGTCGCGACCGACGGCACGCCGGACATCCGCGTGGTGCTCGCGTCGCCCGACCTGGTCGACGAGATGTGCGCCCCGCTCCAGACCGAGGGCCAGGTCTCGTGCGGCACCAACGGGCACGCGGTGCTCAACTACCGACGCTGGGTCGAGGCCGTGCCGGACTACGGCGACGACCGCACCGGCTACCGGCAGTACCTGGTGAACCACGAGGTCGGGCACCTGCTGCTGCACCGGCACCGCCAGTGCGGGGGCGCGGGGCAGCGGGCGCACATCATGGTGCAGCAGTCGTACGGCGTGAAGCCGTGCGTGCCGAACCCGTGGCCGTTCCCCGAGGACTGACCCCGGCGTGCGGGCCCGGCCGTGTGGGCGGGCCGTGATGGGATGCAGGCCGTGACCACCCCTGCACCCGTGCTGCGCCGGCCCGCGCTCGCCGACACGCCCGTGCAGGGTCCCGGGGCGCCGGTGGTCCTCGACGAGGTCCAGGCGCGCGCGGTCGCGTGGGCCGCGGACCCGGCCGACCCGAGCGACTCCCTGCTCGTGCTCGGCGCGCCCGGCACCGGCCGCACGACCGTCGCGCTCGAGGCCGCGGTGGCCGCGGTGCGCGCGGGCCTGCCGGCCGAGGAGCTGCTCGTGCTGTCGGCCACCCGTCGCGGCGCGGCGGACCTGCGTGACAGGCTCGCCGCGCGGCTGCCCGTCACGTCGAGCCGCCCGCTGGTGCAGACGCCCGCCGCCGCCGCGTTCGCGGTGCTGCGCGCGCAGGCGGTCGCGCGCGGGGAGGTCCCGCCCACGCTCGTGTCGGGGCCGGAGCAGGACCTCGTGCTCGCGGAGCTGCTCGCGGGCCACGCCGCGGGGGAGGGCGTGCGCGTCGACTGGCCCGAGCGCGTGCGGGCCGAGGCGCTGGGGGTGCGGGCCTTTCGCGACGAGCTGCGTGACCTGCTGATGCGCGCCGCGGAGCGCGGGCTCGGCCCCGCCGAGCTGGACGCGCTCGGGCGCGAGCACGGCCGCCCCGAGTGGTGCGCCGCGGCGCAGGTGTACGGCGAGTACCTCGACGTGCTCGACCTGCGGGTCGCGACGCCCGACGCCGGCCGCCGCCTGGACCCCGCGGTCGTGGTGGCCGAGGCGGCGCGGGCGCTCGCCTCGTGGGAGCGCGACGTGCCGGGCGCGCGGGCGCCGGCGTGGCGCCTGGTCGTGGTCGACGACCACCAGGAGAGCACGTCGGCGACCGCGGCGCTGCTGGCGGTGCTCGCGGACCGGGGAGCGCGCCTGCTGCTCACGGCGGACCCCGACGCGGCGGTGCAGACGTTCCGCGGCGCCGAGCCCGCGCTCGTCGCGCGTGCCACGGCGCCGCGCTCGGCGGGCGGGCTGGGTGCCGCGCGGCTGGTCCTGCCGACGGTGTGGCGGCACGGGGCGCGGGTCCGCGCGGTGGTCGAGCGCGTCACGCAGCGCGTCGGCACCGTCGGCGCCGCGGCGCACCGGCGCGCGCCGGCGCGGGACGTGCCCGCCCCGGTGTCGGGCGACGGCCGTCCGACGGGCGCCGGTCCTGGCGAGGGCGAGGGCGGGCGCGCGGACTTGGGGCAGGTGCGGGTCGCCGTGCTGCCGAGCGGCGCGCAGGAGGCCGCGTTCGTCGCGCGCGAGCTGCGGCGCGCGCACCTGGAGGACGGCGTGCCGTGGGAGCGCATGGCCGTGGTCTCCCGCGCGGGGGCCCAGGTCACCGCGCTGCAGCGCGCGCTCGCGAGCGCGTCGGTGCCGGTCACCGTGCTGGGCAGCGACGTGCCGCTGCGCGACGAGCCCGCGGTGCGGCCGCTGCTCGACGCGATGGCCGTGGCGTGCGGCGTCGCACCCCTGGACGCGGAGCTCGCGGCGCGCCTCGCGTGCTCGCCGCTCGGCGGGCTCGACCCGGTGGGGCTGCGCCGCGTGCGGCGCGCGCTGCGGGCCGAGGAGCTCGCCGCGGGCGGCGGGCGCTCGAGCGACACGCTGCTGGTCGAGGTGCTCGACGCCCCGGGGCGCGCGGCCACGCTGCCGCCGACGGTCGCGGGGCCGGTCGAGCGGCTCGCGCGCGTCGTCGAGGCCGGTCGCGTCGCGGCCGCCGCGCCGGGGGCGGACGCGCAGGGCGTGCTGTGGGCGCTGTGGGACGCCGCGGGCCTCGCGGAGGCGTGGCGCCGGTCCGCGCTCGCGGGCGGCGCGGCCGGCGAGCGCGCGGACCGCGACCTCGACGCGGTCGTCGCGCTCTTCAAGGCCGCGGAGACGTTCGTCGAGCGCATGCCCCGCACGCCCCCCGAGGCGTTCGTCGCGTGGCTGCGTGCGCAGGACCTGCCCTCGGACTCGCTCGCGCCCCGCGCGCGCCGCGCCGCCGTCTCGGTGCTCACGCCCGCGGGCGCCGCGGGCGGGGAGTGGGACGTCGTCGCCGTCACCGGCGTCCAGGAGGGCGTGTGGCCCGACCTGCGCATCCGCGACTCGCTGCTCGGCGCGCAGACGCTCGTCGACGTCCTCTCCGGGCGTGCCACGGCCGACGGGACGCCGCACGACGCGCGCGCCGCGGTCCTCGCCGACGAGCTGCGCTCGTTCACCGTCGCGCTCTCGCGCGCCCGGCACCGCCTCGTCGTCACCGCCGTCGCGGACGCCGACCACCAGCCGTCGCCGTTCCTCGACCTCGTCGAGGCGCCCGAGGGCGAGCGGGACCAGCGCCGCACGCAGGTCGAGCCCGCGCTGGACCTGCGCGGCCTCGTCGCGCAGCTGCGGGCCACGCTCGAGGCCGCCGCGGCCGCGGGGGAGGCGCCGGACCCCGGCGCGGTGCGCGCCCTGGCCGACCTCGCCGCGCGCGGGGTTCCCGGCGCGGACCCGCGCGAGTGGCACGGGCTGGCGGCGCCCAGCACCGACGCCCCGCTCTACGGGCCCGACGAGCTCGTGCGCGTCTCGCCGTCGAAGCTCGAGACCGCGTCGCGGTGCGCGCTGCGGTGGGCGCTCGAGGCCGCGGGCGGCACGGCCGCCGCGAGCGGCACGCAGTCGCTCGGCACGCTGGTCCACGCGATCGCGCAGGAGCACCCGCGCGGCACCCGCGCCGAGCTCGCGGCCGCGCTCGCCGAGCGCTGGGACTCCCTCGGGCTGGGCACGGGCTGGCCCGCGCGCGCCACGCGCGCCAAGGCGGAGGCGATGATCGACCGGCTCGCGCAGTACGTCGCGCAGGCCGGGGACGTGCTGGCCGTCGAGGCGGAGTTCGCGGTGCGCACCGACCGCGCGCTCGTGCGTGGCTCCGCGGACCGCGTCGAGGCCGACCCCGAGCACCCGGGGCAGGTGCGCGTCGTCGACCTCAAGACCGGCGCCCGGCCGCCGTCCAAGGAGGAGGCCCTGACGAACCCGCAGCTCGGGGCGTACCAGCTCGCGGTCGACGCGGGCGCCCTGCCGCTGCCCGAGGGCACGACGAGCGCGGGCGCGCGGCTCGTGTACCTCGGCACCGGGAAGAGCGCCGCGGTGCGCGAGCAGCCCGCGCTCGGCCCGGAGGACGACGGGCCGTCGTGGGCGCGCGTCCTCGTCGACGAGGTCGCCACGACGATGGCCGCGTCCGCGTTCACGGCCACGGCGAACGACCTGTGCGACCGGTGCCCGGTCCGCCGGTCGTGCCCCGTGCGGCCCGAGGGCGGGCAGGTGGTCGCGTGAGTGAGCGCACCGTGACGCCCGGGGTCGTCGAGGTGCCGTCGCAGGGCAGGCACCCGCTCGACGACCGCCCGGCCGGCGCCGCCGCCGAGCAGCCGGTCGGCGCCGAGGACATCGCGCGGCTCCTGGGTCGCGACCTGCCGACCGCGGAGCAGCGCCGGATCATCGAGGCGCCGCTGGGCCCGGCGCTCGTCGTCGCGGGCGCGGGCTCGGGGAAGACCGAGACCATGGCGGGCCGCGTCGTGTGGCTCGTCGCGAACGGGTACGTGCAGCCGCAGCAGGTGCTCGGGCTGACGTTCACGCGCAAGGCCGCGGGCGAGCTGGCGGAGCGGGTGCGCCTGCGGCTGCGCCGGCTCGCGCGCGCCGCGGCCGAGCAGGGCGTGGTCCTGCCGGGCCGGGCGCCCCTCGAGGACGACGTGCTGGGCGGGCGCCCGACGATCTCGACGTACAACGCGTACGCCGCCTCGCTCGTGCGGGACCACGCGTTGCGCCTGGGCATCGACCCGAGCGCGCGGCTGCTGGGCGAGGCCGCGCAGTGGCAGCTCGCGAGCGAGGTGGTCGAGTCCTGGCAGGAGGACCTGGGCCTGGACTCGGCCGTCTCGACGGTGGTCGAGGCGGTGCTCGCGCTGTCCGGCGCGCTGGACGAGCACCTGCTGGACCCGGCCGCCGCGCAGGCGGGCATCGCGCGGGTCCGCGAGGACACCGAGGCGACCCCGACCCCGACCCGCAAGCACTATGCCGACGTCCTGGCGCTGCTGCGCTCGCTGGGCGAGCGCGAGCGGCTGCTCGACGTGGTCGCCGCGTACCGGGAGCGCAAGCGCGCGAGCGACGCGATCGACTTCGGCGACCAGGTCGCGCTCGCCGCGCGGCTGGCGCGCGAGGTGCCGGAGGTCGGCGCGGGCGAGCGGGAGAAGTACGCGGTCGTGCTGCTCGACGAGTACCAGGACACGTCCTACGCGCAGCTCACGCTCCTCGCGGCGCTGTTCGGCGAGGGCCACCCGGTGATCGCCGTCGGCGACCCGCACCAGTCGATCTACGGCTGGCGCGGCGCGAGCGCGGGCGGGCTCGAGCGGTTCCCGACGACGTTCCGGCGGCCGGCCGCCGAGGGCGGCGGGCCGGCCCAGGTCCTGGCGCTCACCACGTCGTGGCGCAACGACGTCGCGGTGCTCGACGCCGCCAACCACGTCGCGGCGCCCCTGCGGGCGCGCGCGTCGCGCGTGGAGGTGCCGCGGCTCGAGGCCAGTCCCGTGGCGGGGCCCGGCCGCGTCGAGGCGCTCATGACCGCGACCGCCGCCGAGGAGGCCGAGGCGGTCGCGGAGTTCGTGGCCGCGCACTGGCGGCCGGACGGGCGCGGCCCGGGCGGCGGGCGGGTGAGCGCCGCGGTGCTGTGCCGCAAGCGCTCGCAGTTCGCGGTGCTGCGCCGCGCGCTGCGCGCCCGCGGGCTGCCCGTGGAGGTCGTCGGCCTGGGCGGGCTGCTGTCGACGCCCGAGGTCGTCGACGTCGTCGCGGCGCTGCAGGCCGCGTACGACCCGATGCGCGGCGACGCGCTCGTGCGGCTCATGACGGGTGCCCGGACCAGGCTCGGCGCGGCGGACCTGCACGCGCTCGCGGCGTGGGCGGGCGAGCTCGTCGGGCAGCGCACGGGCCGGCCGGGCGTCGAGCTCGACGTGATCGACGAGCGCAGCATCGTCGACGCGCTCGACGAGCTGCCGCGGCCCGGGTGGCGCAGCCCGAGCGGGCGGGCGCTGAGCGACGAGGGCCGTCGCCGGCTCGCCGACCTCGCGGGGCTGCTGCGCACGCTGCGCGCGCACTCGTACCTGTCGGTGCCGGACCTCGTCGCGGAGGCCGAGCGGCTGCTGGGCCTGGACATCGAGGTCGCCGCGCGGGCCGGGGTCGGCGTGGGCCGGGCGCGCGCGCAGCTCGACGCGTTCCGGGACGTGGCCGTGGACTTCGCGCGGTCGGTCGACACCCCGACGCTCGGCGGGTTCCTGTCGTGGCTCGAGGCGGCCGACGCGCGCGAGAACGGCCTCGAGCTGCCCGTGACGGACCCCGACCCGGACGCCGTGCAGCTCATCACCGTGCACGCCGCGAAGGGCCTGGAGTGGGACGTCGTCGCCGTCGCGGGACTGGTCGACGGCGTGTTCCCGACGACCGCGACGCAGGGCAAGGACGGGCCGAAGGACTCCGCGTGGCTCACGGGGCTCGGGACGCTGCCGTACCCGCTGCGCGGCGACGCGGACGACCTGCCGCGCCTCGAGTACGCGGGCGCCGACGACCCCAAGGAGCTCAACGAGCGGGTGCAGCGGTTCCGGCTCGACGCGGGCGACCACGAGGTCGCCGAGGAGCGGCGCCTGGCCTACGTCGCGCTGACCCGGGCGCGGCACCGGCTGCTGCTCACCGGCGCGTGGTGGGGCGACGGCAAGAAGCCGCGCCCGCCGTCGACGTTCCTCACCGAGCTCGCCGAGGCGGGCCTGGTCGAGGTGCGCGACTGGGCGCCCGAGCCCGAGGCGGGGGACGCGAACCCGGCGACCGCCGAGGCCGTGACCGCGACGTGGCCGGCGGACCCGTTCGCGGTCGAGGACGGCGCGGGACGCCGGCCCGCGGTGGAGCGGGCCGCGGCGTGGGTGCGGTCGGCCCTGGCGACCCGCCCGGCCGACGCGGCGCCGGCCACGGACACCGAGGGCAGCGAGGACGCCGTGCGGTGGACCGGCGGCCGGCCGGCGGACGCGCGGGCGGGGGAGAGCCGCTGGGAGGTCCTGGCACGCACCCTCCTGGCAGAACAGCGCGCGGCGCGCGCGTCGTCGGGCGTCGTGGACCTGCCGTCGCACCTGTCGGCGTCCGCGCTCGTACGGCTCGGCGCCGACGCGGCGGAGTTCGCGCGCGGCCTGCGCCGCCCCGTGCCCGCGGAGCCGTCGGGCCGGGCGCGCCTGGGCACGCGGTTCCACGCGTGGGTCGAGGGCTACTACGGCGCGGCGACGCTCGTCGACTTCGACGCGCTGCCCGGCGCGGAGGACGACGGCTGGCTCGAGCCGGACCAGGTGGACGTCGACGAGGAGCGGCTGCGCGCCGCGTTCCTCGCGTCGCCGTGGGCGGACCGGCGCCCGCTGCAGGTCGAGGCGGACGTCGAGACGCACGTCGCGGGTTACGTCCTGCGCTCCCGCATCGACGCGGTGTTCCCGGCCGTCGCGGGCGACCCGGTGCCCGCAGGGGACGGCGTGGTCGTCGTCGACTGGAAGACGGGCTCCGCGCCACGCGACGCGGGCACGCGTGCGGCGCGCGAGATCCAGCTCGCCGTGTACCGGCTGGCGTGGTCGCGCTGGTCGGGCGTGCCGCTCGACCGGGTCGCGGCCGCGTTCCACTACGTGGCGAGCGGCGAGACGGTGTGGCCGCAGCGGCTGCTGGGCGAGGAGGAGATCGCGGCGCTGCTCGCGGGCGTCACCGACGGCCCGTCCTGACGCGGCGGGTCGACGCAGGGGCTCGAGACGCCGGCACCAGGGACGCCGGAGCCCGAGACGCCTGGGTCCGGCCCGAGCGGCTGACGCGCGGCGTCAGGCGTACGACGAGACCGCGGCGACGGGGACCGTCGGCGCGTCGGAGCCCCATGCGCTGCCGTCCGGCGACGTGCGGGTGTGCTCGTCGAGGTCCTCGAGCATCGCGACGGCGTCCGCGACCACGTCCTCGTTGCCGGAGCGCACGCCGTACAGCAGCCACCGCGCGAGCGCGAGCTCGCCCGCGAGCAGCGCTCGGTCGGTCAGGTGCGGGTCGATGAGCTCGGTGCGGCGCAGCTGGTACGCCTCCATGATCGAGTCCGCGGCGTCGGCCGGCGCCGCGACGAGCAGCCACGACAGGTCGTCGGCGGGGTCGGCGACGCTCGCGTCGCCCCAGTGCAGGATCCCGCTCACGGCGCCGTCGCGCACGAGGATCCGCTCGTTGGTGAGGTCGCCGTGCACGACCGTCGGCCGGAACCGCCACAGCGAGACGTCCTCGAGGCGCTCCTCCCAGCGGCGCAGCAGCGTGGGCGGGACCTTGCCGGTCGCGGCGGCCTCGTCGATCTCGGCCTGCCGGCGGGCGCGGTAGGCGCCGGCGTCGTAGACGGGCAGCCCGGCGTTCTCGACGACGCTCGTCGGCAGCTCGTGCACCGCGGCGATGGCGCGGCCGAGCGAGGCGCACAGCCCGGGGCCGGGCTCGAGCTCGGCGACGTCGAGCGCGCTGCCGGGGATCTCCTCGTGCACCGCGGCGCGGCCGCCCTCGGGCAGGTGCGCGAACCCGACCGGTGCCGGGACGGCGAACGGCAGGCGGCCGTCCTGGGCGCAGGTGTCGAGCGCGGCGAGCAGCTCGACCTCGGCCTCGAGGGCCGCCCCGGCGGCGGGGTGCACGGGGGCGCGCACCACCCAGCGGCGCCGGGCGGCGTCCACGACGACCGCGATGTCGTAGTCGGTCCCGGGGTGGGCGGGCCGTCGCACGTCGTAGGCGTCGAGACCCGGCACGGCCACGGTGGCGAGTGCGGCGAGAGCGAGCGGGGATCGAGGCACGGGGTCAGCGTAGGCGCCCGGCGCGCGGACCGGCCGCCACGCCCGCGGCGTGTCCGTCCCATTCGTCCGCTCCGCGCGCCGCGTCCCGGCGAGGGACCGTGGCCCGTTGCGTACGGTGACCTGCGTGAGGTCCGACGAGCTGCCCCTGTCCCGTGCGGTCGTGGACCGCGCCGCCCACCTGCGCACGGACGACGGCCTCGCGCGCGCCCTGGCGGACGGCGCGACGCGCGTCGTGCTGCTGCGCGACGGCCGCGTGCCCGTCGACGCCGACGGTGCGCTGGTCCTGACGACGGTGGCCGAGGCGACCGCCGACGCCCCGGACGGCGCGCCGGCGGAGGACCCGTGGCTGCTGCTGGGGGCGGACGACGCGCGCGCGTACGTGGCGCGCCGCTCGCCGGGCGGGCCCGAGGACGTGGCGGGGCTCCCGCGCCGCGGGGCGCAGTCGGACCGGGACGTGCACGCACCGACCGGGGGCGCCGTGCCGGGCGTGGTGACCCCGGCCGACGCGCAGGACGGGGCCGCGGGCGCGGGCGGCGACGAGGCGGTCGCCGTGCGGTGGGCGTCGCTGCGCGAGGTCGGCGCGACGCTCGACGCGCGCGACGCGGGGCTCGTGACGACGGCGGTCGCGCTCGACGCGTGGCACGAGCGGCACCCGCGCTGCCCGCGGTGCGGCGCCGCGACGCGCGTGACGCAGGCGGGCTGGGTGCGCACGTGCACGGTCGACGCGTCCGAGCACTACCCGCGCACGGACCCGGCGGTGATCATGGCGGTGGTCGACGACGCCGAGCGCCTGCTGCTGGCGCACGCCGCGGCGTGGGCGCGGGGGCGCTACTCGACGCTCGCGGGCTTCGTCGAGCCGGGGGAGTCGCTCGAGCACGCGGTGCGCCGCGAGGCGGCGGAGGAGACGGGCGTCGTCGTCGGCGAGGTCGCCTACGCGGGCAGCCAGCCGTGGCCGTTCCCGGCGTCGCTCATGCTCGCGTTCGTCGCGCGGGCGCTCACCACCGACGTCACGGTGGACGCGGTCGAGGTGGAGCACGCGGCGTGGTTCACGCGCGACGAGCTGGCCCGGGCGGTCGCCGCGGGCGAGGTGGTGCCTCCGTCGCGCTCGTCGATCGCGCGGGCCCTCGTCGAGGACTGGTTCGGCGGGCCGCTGCCGGTGCCGGCGGCGCGCTGAGCGTGCGCCCGCACGCCGCCGCCCGGCCGCGGGTCAGGACAGGCGGTTCCTGACCTCGACGAGCGTCGGGTTCGTGGCCGCGGAGCCGTCCGGGAACAGCACGGTCGGGACGGTCTGGTTGCCGCCGTTGAGCGACGCGACGAGCTCGGCGGCGTCCGGGTGCTGCTCGATGTCGATCTCGGTGTAGCCGATGCCGGCGGAGTCCAGCTGCGTCTTGAGGCGGCGGCAGTACCCGCACCAGGTGGTCGAGTACATCGTGATCGTGCCGGGCTCGGGGAGGGTCTGCGTGCTCATCGGTCCTCGTTCGTCGGTCGTCGGGCGGGGCCCCCTCGTCGTCGGCGAGGACGGCCCGACGGTGCCAACGACGCGGGCGCCCGGGAGATTCCGCGGCTCCTGCGGGCGGTGTCGCCCGGCGGTCCACGGACGGTGCCCCGGCGACCGCCGGTGTCGGGGCCGCCTGAGAGACTGTGCGGCGATGTCTCCCGACGACCTGCTGGCCGCGCTCGACCCCGAGCAGCGCGCCGTCGCGACCGCGCTGCGCGGTCCGGTGTGCGTGCTCGCGGGTGCGGGCACGGGCAAGACCCGCGCGATCACGCACCGCATCGCCTACGGCATCCGCACGGGCGTCTTCCGCGCGGACCACGTGCTCGCGGTGACGTTCACGGCGCGCGCGGCGGGCGAGATGCGCACGCGGCTGCGCACGCTCGGCGCGTCCGGGGTGCAGGCGCGCACGTTCCACTCGGCGGCGCTGCGCCAGCTCGCGTACTTCTGGCCCAAGGTCGTCGGAGGCGCGCCGCCGCGCCTCGTCGAGGCGAAGGCGCAGCTCGTCGCGGAGGCCGCGCGCCGCGTGGGGCTGCCCGCGGACCGCACGGGCGTGCGGGACCTCGCGGCGGAGGTCGAGTGGGCGAAGGTCAGCCTCGTGGTGCCCGACGAGTACGCGGTCGCGGTGGCCGCGGTCGACCGGGTGGTGCCGGGTGGTCACGACGCGGCCGCGGTCGCGCGCCTCATGACGGCGTACGAGCAGGTCAAGGACGAGCGCGGCGTCATCGACTTCGAGGACGTGCTGCTGCTGCTCGCGGCGATGCTCGCGGAGCGCCCGGACGTGGGCCGCGAGGTGCGCGGCCAGTACCGCCACTTCGTCGTCGACGAGTACCAGGACGTCAGCCCGCTGCAGCAGTACCTGCTGGACCAGTGGCTGGGCGGCCGGGACGAGCTGTGCGTGGTCGGCGACCCCTCGCAGACCATCTACTCGTTCGCGGGTGCGACGCCGCACCACCTGCTGACGTTCTCGCGCGCGTTCCCGGGCGCGCAGGTCATCCGCCTGGTGCGCGACTACCGCTCGACGCCGCAGGTGGTCGAGCTCGCGAACCGCGTCATCGCGCAGGCGGGTCGCGGCACGGGCGCGTCCGCGCCGGCCCCGCTCGAGCTGCGCGCGCAGCGGCCCGACGGCCCGGCGGTGCGCTGGGCGGCGTACGCGGACGACGAGGCGGAGGCCGCGGGGATCGCGCAGGCGTGCGCGCGGCTCGTCGCGGACGGTGTCCCGGCGTCCCAGATCGCGGTGCTCTACCGCACGAACGCGCAGGCGGAGGCGTTCGAGGACGCGCTCGCGACGGCGGGCGTGGCGTACCAGGTGCGCGGGGGTGAGCGGTTCTTCGCGCGGCGCGACGTGCGCGAGGCGCTCGTGTTCCTGCGCGGCGGCGCGCGCGCGGCGGACCCGGACGTCCCGCTCGGCGAGGCGGCGCGGGACCTGCTGCGCAACGCGGGCTGGGCGCCGGAGGCCCCCGCGACGCGCGGTGCGGCGCGCGACCGCTGGGAGGCGCTGAACGCGCTCGCGCGCCTCGCCGACGAGATCGAGGCCCGCGCGGTGTCGGAGGGGCGGCGGGCGACGGTCGCGGACCTCGTCGCCGAGCTCGACGAGCGGGCCGCGGCGCAGCACGCCCCGACGGTCGAGGGCGTGACCCTGGCGTCGCTGCACGCCGCGAAGGGCCTGGAGTGGGACGCGGTGTTCCTCGCCGGTCTGAGCGACGGGCTGCTGCCGACGTCGCTGGCGCAGACACCGGAGGCGGTCGAGGAGGAGCGGCGGCTGCTGTACGTCGGGGTGACGCGGGCGCGTGAGCACCTGCAGCTGTCGTACGCGCGCTCGCGGCTGCCGGGCGGACGGGCGTCGCGCCGCCCGTCGCGGTTCCTCGAGGCGCTGTGGCCGGGTGCGGCGGGCTCGTCGCGCCGCGCGGGCGGGGGAGCGGACGCGCCCGACGAGGACCCGCGGGCCTCCTCGGTGCTCGCCGCGTTGACGCGGTGGCGCGACGAGCGCGCCCGGGACCTGGGGGTCAGCCCCGGCCGGGTGCTGGCGACGCACGCGCTGCACACGCTCGCCGCGCGGCGGCCGGCGTCGCGCGAGGAGCTCGCGACCGTCCCGGGCATCGGCGCGCAGACGCTCGCGACGATCGGCGACGACGTGCTCGCGGTGCTCGCGCGCGCGGGCCGCTGAGGGCGTCGCGGGGCGGGCGCCCCGCGGGGCCGGCGGGAGCGTCCGCGGGCCCCGCGGCCCGGAGAATCCGGGACCTTCCGGACCGTCCCGCGGTGGCGCGGAGAAGTTCTTCGGAACTCGCGCGTTAATTCGGTTGTCCGCCGTGCTCGCGCCCCCTAGTGTGGAGCACGTTCTGGTACACAGCCTTGCGCCCACACGGCGCCGGCGGACCCGAGAGAGGAGGTGGGCAGCGGTGAAGAAGAACCTCACCACGGTCGTCCGGTCGAGCATGCAGCTCCCGACGCTCCTCGTCGCCCCCATCTTCGGCGGGTCCCAGGGGCGTGCTGTGCCCGCTTCCTGGCGCGTCGGTGACGGCGCGGCCCGCAAGCGTCACGGCGGGACGGCCGTTCCTGCGACGGCACTCGACCCCTCCGGGGCTTCGACGGTCTAGACCAGTCACTGGTCATCCAGGCCGCGGAGTCCCATCGGCTCCGCGGCCTTTCTTCTCCCTCCTCCGGTGACCCCGGTGGGTGAAGCGAGACGTGGACGCCGCACCACCACCGCTCACCCGCAGCACACCAGGAGGACATCGTGCGGCTCACGACGCTGCTCGACACCAGCGGATCCGGCCCCTGGCCCACCAGCAGCACCGCGACCACCGACGACACCGCCTTCGACCAGCTGGTCCGAGGGCTCATCCCCTGCCGCACCCACGACCCCGAGCTCTGGTTCGCCGAGCAGACGGCGCGCGTGGAGGAGGCCAAGGCGCTCTGCCGCGAGTGCCCGATCATGGCGGGCTGCCTGGCGGGTGCTCTCGAGCGGGAGGAGCCGTGGGGTGTGTGGGGTGGCGAGGTGTTCATCGGTGGTGTCGTCGTCCCGACGAAGCGTGGACGGGGCCGTCCGCGCAAGAACCCGGCCGCCTGACGGCCCACGCCTGCTCGCTCCGGGCGGTGCACCCGCATGCCGGGTGCACCGCCCACTGGCGTCTGCGGGGCAGGGCGTCCGGCAGCCCGACCTCGAGGGTCGCGTCGGTCAGGGGGGACGCGCCTGTGTCGAGCTGCTCCAGCACGGCGGCCGCCGCGAGCCCGGCGGCGACCGCGACGACGGCCGGAGGCTCGGGCGGCGGGGTGCGCCCGCCGCCCCGCCGGGCCGCGTCGGCGGCCAGGGTCGCCGCGACCGTCGGCCACGCGGGGTCGACGTCGGCGCGGTGCAGGTCGAGGCACCGCAGGCAGGGGCCCTCGCCGGGGACGACGAGCGGCCCGACGACCGTGTCGGCCTCGCGCAGCACGACGGCCAGGTGCGGGACGCCGCGGTTGAGCAGGAGCGCCGCGAGCGGCGGCTCGACGGCGTCGTCGGCCACGACGACGGTGAGGTCGACCTCCCCGCCCTCGGTGCGGGTCGCGGGCGCCACCGCCGCGAGCACACCGACCGCGGCGCGGGCGCGCGGGTGCCCGACGTCCTGGAACCGGTAGCCCCCAGGGCCGACGTCCGCGGAGCGCACGGGCCGGTCGTCGTCGACGAGCACGCACCCGACGCCGGCGGCGGCCAGCGCCACGGCGACGCCCAGGCCGGTGGCACCGACGCCGGCGACCGCGACGGTCCGCTCCGCGCGACAGGTCACGCGCGCGGCCCCCGCCGCGTCCGGCGCGAGCAGGCCGAGCACGCGCGCGTCGTCGCCCGCGGGGCCCGTCGGGGTGCGACCGCCGGGCGGCGCCGTGACGCCCGCGGCGGCGAGCTGGTCGACCAGGGCCGCGAGGCGCCGCGGGTCGAGGCCCTCGTCGGCGGCCAGCACCGCGAGCGGGACGCCCTCGCCGAGCGCGACGAGCGCGCGCGCCTCGTCGGGACGCAGCCCGTCCACCCGCACGGCCCACCGGGGGTCGGTACCGACCTGCACCTCGTCCGGTGCCCGACGCACGATGCGCAACCCGCTCCGCAGCATGGCGGCAGGCTCCCACCGGGCCGCGCGACGCGTGGCCCGTCGTCCACAGGCGGGCGACACCGCGCGTCGGCGCAGGACACCCGGGGGTACGACAAGGGGCGCCGTCCGTGGCGGACGACGCCCCTCGCAGCTCTTCGGCCTGGCTCAGGCCTTGCCGAGGATGCGGTTCAGCTTGGTGCCGCACACCGGGCAGACGGCCTTGGCCATCTTGCGACCGGACTCGGAGACGACGACGTCCCCCTCGGCCTCGCGCTTCTCCTTGCACTTCACACAGTAGAACTCGCCTGCATAGGTCTCGGCCATGTGGTCCTCCTCGCGGTGTCCGGTGCACCGCCGACGTCCCGCGGCGATGGCCGGGCAGAGCGGTGACCTGCCCGAGCGCCCACCACAGTAGTGCTCGATGCGCGTCGTCCCGCGGCAGGACGCGTGTCGCGGGGCTCGCCGGGGCGTCCGTACGCCCGAGCGGGTGACACCCGCGTCCGTGCGGGTGGGACCCCGGTGCGCCGCGTGCCCGGGGCTGTCCGCGTGGGCGGGGCACGCTAGCGTGCCGTTGTGCACCCGACGTACGGCCTGTCGACGATCGACGGGGTCGACCACGAGGTCGAGGTCCGTCGTTCAGGCAGGCGCGTGCGTACCGTGACGGCCTGGCGCGAGGACGGTCGGACGGTCGTGGCCATCCCCGCCCGGTTCACGCGCGCCCAGGAGGCGGAGTGGGTGCGCCGGATGCTCGCGCGCCTCGAGACGCAGGAGCGCCGCCGGCGGCCGTCGGACGACGAGCTCGTGGCGCGCGCGGCGGACCTGTCGAGCCGGTACCTGCAGGGCCGTGCCGTCCCGACGAGCGTGCGCTGGTCGGCGAACCAGGGTCGCCGCTGGGGGTCCTGCACGCCGTCGGACGGTTCGATCCGCATCTCCGACCGGGTGCGCGGGATGCCGCGGTGGGTGCTGGACTACGTGCTGCTGCACGAGCTGGTGCACCTGCTGCACGCAGGGCACGGGCCGGAGTTCTGGGCGGAGCTCGAGGCGTACCCGCGTACGCAGCGCGCGCGCGGGTTCCTCGAGGGGTACGCGTACCGGGAGGAGCGTGGGCCGCAGGGGCCGGCCGCGCCGGACGGGGCCGACGACCTCGACGCCGACGACGAGCTCGACGACGCGGGCCCGGACGTGGACGACGACCTCGACGAGCCGCTGGACGACCCGCTCGCCGACCGGCTCGGCACGCGGTCGGCGGCCGGGGTCGAGGTCGGGCGTCAGGAGCCCTGAGCGTCCCGCGGCGGGTCCTCCCCGAGGATCTCGGCGAGGGCGCGGTCGAGGTCCGCGGACTCGTCGGCCGCGGCCGAGCGTCGGCGCGCGTACCCCGTGGGGTCGTCCAGGTCCTCGGCCGTCGGCATGAGGTCCGGGTGGTCCCACACGGCGTCGCGGGCCGCGGCGCCGCCCTCGGTGCGCGCGATGTGCGCCCACAGCGCCGCGGCCTCGCGCAGGCGGCGCGGCCGCAGCTCGAGCCCGACGAGCGTGGCGAACGTCTGCTCGGCGGGCCCGCCCGCGGCACGGCGGCGGCGGATCATCTCCCGCAGCGCGACAGAGTGCGGCAGGTGGGGGAGCGCGGCGGTCGCGCTGACCTCGTCGACCCAGCCCTCGACGAGCGCGAGGGCCGTCTCGAGCCGCTCCAGCGCCGCGCGCTGCGTGGGCGTCGTCTGCGGCGCGAACACGCCGCTCGACAGCGCGCCCTGCAGCGCCTGCGCGTCGGTCGGGTCGATCGAGCCCAGCGCCTCCTCGAGGTGCTCGACGTCGATCGTGATCTCCCGCGCGTACGTCTCCACGAGCCCCATGAGGTGCGCGCGCAGCCACGGCACGTGCGTGAACAGGCGCGTCGCGGCCGCCTCCCGCAGCGCGAGGAACAGCCGCACCTCGTCGACGGGCGCGTCCAGGCCCTCGGCGAACGCGTCGACGTTGCCGGCCACGAGCGCGGGTGCGGGCACCTCGAGCAGCGGCAGGCCGATGTCGGTCGTGCCGAACACGTCCCGCGCGAGCGTGCCCGCGGCCTGCCCGACCTGCAGCCCGAACACCGCGGAGCCGAGCCGGCGCAGGAGCTGGGAGGGCGAGACGCCGCCGGGCAGGGCGCCGCCGGGCAGTCCGAGCGCGCGGAGCTGGTCGTCGAGACCCTGGTCGAGCGCGTCGTCCGGAAGCTGGTCGCCGAGCGCGTCGACGAGCGCCGCGGACAGCGACGAGGCGACGGGCTCGGTGAGCGTGCGCCAGGTCGGCAGCGTCGCCTCGACCCACTCCGCGCGGCTCCAGGCGCGGGCGGTCGCGGTCGCGGGCGGCAGCTCCGTCGCGGCGTCGAGCCACAGCTCCGCCACCGACAGGGCGTCGAGCACCTGGCGCGCGCGGGTCGGGGTGACCGACGGGTCGCCGCCGACCGCGGCCTGCTGGCGCGCCAGGTCGTGCGCCATCTGCCAGTTGACGGGCTGGTCGTCGCCGCCGGCGAACATGCTCTGCACCTGTGCGAGGACCTGCTGCATCGCGGCGGGGTCCGTGGGGAACGCACCGGCGCCGCCCAGCGCCTCCGGGTCGATGCCGCGGGCGCGCATCTCCGCGATCGCCTCGTCGGCCCGGTCGCCCAGCAGCGCGCGCAGCATCTGCTCCCACGGGGGCGGGGTCGGGTCGCTCTGGTCCGGGCTCACGTGGGCCTCCTGCGAGGATTGCTGGTGGACACCGCTGTGCGGTCGGGTGGCGGCCCGGCCGGGCTGGGGCCCACCGTAACCACGTGACCGGGGAGTTCGTCGATGTCGAGTCGTGAGGTTCGCTCAGGGCGCAGCGTGCGCGCGGCCGGCGCCGACGCGGCGCCGCGGGACGTCGTCGTGGTCGGCACGGGGCCCGTCGCGGCGGGGGTGCTGGCCGCCTGGGGCGAGCGGGCGCGCGCGCTCGACGAGGTGCCCGCGACGGACCCGGCCGCCGCGCTCGCCGGCGCCCGTGTCGTGGTCCTCGTCGCGCACCCGGGCGAGCTGACCGCCGTCGCCGGGCACCGCGGGCCGGACGGGCACGCGCCCGCCGTCGCGCACGCGCAGCGCACGGTCGCCGCCGCGCGCGAGGTCCGGGCCGAGCACCTCGTCGTCGTGACGTCCGCGGTCGTGCACGGCGCGCACCCGGACCGGCCGGTGGTGCACGACGACGAGCCCGTGCTGTCCGGCGCCCGCGCGGTGCCCGACGGGCTGGTCGGTCACCTGCTCGCGGTCGAGGCCGTGGTCGCGCGCGCGGCCCGTCGGCGCTCCCCGCGGGTCACGGTGGTGCGCCCGGCGGCGATGGTCGGGCGGGGCGTGGACTCGTTCGTCACCCGCCACTTCGAGGCGCCGCGCCTGCTCGTCGTGCGCGGCGTCGAGCGGCCGTGGCAGCTCGTGCACGTCGACGACGTCGGTGCCGCGACGGTGTTCGCGGTCGAGCACGGCCTCACCGGCGCGCTCACCGTGGGCCCGCCGGACACGCTCACGCCCGCGCTGGTGAGCGCCGCCGCGGGCATGCGCACCGTCGCGCTCGCGGCGGCGACCGCGTTCGGGACGGCCGAGCGGCTGCACCGGGTGGGCGTCCTGCCCGCGCCGGCCGCCGAGCTCGCGTACGTGGTCTACCCGTGGACGGTCGCGGCGGACCGGCTCACGGCCGCGGGGTTCGAGCACCGGTGGTCGAGCGCGCAGGCCCTCGACGTGCTGCTCGAGGGCGTGCGCGGGCGGCTCGCCCTCGGCGGTCGGCGGGTCGAGCGGCGGGACGCGGCCGCGCTCGGTGCCGCGGGGGCCGCGGTCGCGCTGCTCGGCACGGCCGCGATCTGGCGGCAGGCGCGGCGCCGGTGACCGGCACGTGTGGCGCACACCCGCGTGCGGCATGATGCCGACGTGCCCGTGAACGACACCCCGCCCGCCGACGAGCCCACGCGCCCCGACCCGCTGTCGGCCGCCGACGCGGACCTCGGGGCGCCCGCCCCGGTCGTCGCCGAGCGCCCCAGCCGCCGCGCGATGACGCTGTCGGTGTCCATGCTCGCGACGGCCGTCCTGCTCGCGGCGGTCGCCGTGCTGCCCGCGCCGTACGCGGTAAGCAGCCCCGGCCCCACCGAGGACGTGCTCGGCGAGCTCGACGACAAGCCGCTCATCACGATCGAGGGCGCGCCGACGTACGACTCGTCGGGCGAGCTCCGCCTGACCACCGTGTCCGCCACGGGCGGGCCGGGCTACCCGTCGTCGACGCTGCGCGTGCTGCGCGGCTGGTTCTCGCGCTGGTCCGTGGTGCAGCCCCGCGAGGTGCTGTTCCCCGACGCGGACGAGACGCAGGAGGACATCGACCAGGAGAACACCGCGCAGATGGTGTCCTCCCAGGAGAACGCGGCCGTCGCGGCGCTGACCGAGCTCGGGCACGAGATCCCCGCGACGCTGCTCGTCGCCGGGACGGTGCCCGGCACCGGGGCCGAGGGCGTGCTCGAGAAGGGCGACCTGCTGCGGTCGGTCGACGGCACGCCGCTGCCGGACTACCAGAGCCTCGTGCGCGTCATGGACGGGGTGCAGCCGGGCAAGGACGTCACCGTCGTCGTGCGGCGCCAGGGGGAGGACGTCACGGTGACGATCCCCACGACGAAGGGCACCGACGGGCGGGCGCAGATGGGCGTCTACGTCGACCCCGAGTTCGACATGCCGGTCGACGTGACCATCGAGGCCGGCCGGATCGGCGGCCCGAGCGCGGGCACGATGTTCGCGCTCGGCATCATGGACCTGCTCACGCCGCAGGACGAGGCGAACGGGCAGGTCGTCGCCGGCACGGGCACGATCGACGCCGTCGGGCGCGTCGGCGCGATCGGCGGGATCCGGCAGAAGCTCGCGGGCGCGCACCGCGACGGCGCGCGGTGGTTCCTCGCGCCCGCCGGCAACTGCGGCGAGGTCGTCGGGCACGTGCCGGACGGGCTGCGCGTGGTGAAGGTCGAGACGCTCCACGAGGCGTACGAGCACCTCGTCGCGATCGGCGAGGGCCGCGGGGACGCGCTGCCCGGCTGCACCGTCGGCTCCTGAGCCCGGCCCGGCAGGCGGGCCGGGGCGTCAGGCCAGCGTCGCGCGGAGCGCCTCGACCAGGCCGGGGACGACGTCCGCGCCCTGACCGACCGCGTCGTCGGAGTCGTGCGCGCGCTGGCGCACCGCGCACCACGAGGGCCCGCCGCGCAGCACGCCCACCGCGAGCCGCACGTCCTGCCGGTCGGGGTGCGCGAGCAGCCACGGCAGCGCCTCGTCCGGGTCCTGGGGCATCTGCGCCTCCGCGGCCGGGGGCAGCACGACGCGCTCGGCGGTCACGGCGACGCCGTCGACGGTCGCGGGCCACGAGAGCCCCGCGAGCAACGTCTCGAGGTCCGGTGCCTGCGGCAGGCCCTCCTGCTCGACCGACGTCAGGTGCCACGGCTCGGCCTGCGCGGCGGCGAGCGTCTCGGGGGTGAGCTGGTCCGCGAGTGCGGGCTCGGCGGCGAGCGCCGCCTGCGTGCGCACGAGCGCGAAGACCCGCACGGGGGCGTCCCACCCGGCGGCGGCGACGTGGTGCTCGATCTCGCGGACGGCGTCGGCGAGCGCACGGCTCGCGGCCTCGGAGGTCGGGTCGGGCTGGTGGTCGGTCGCGGCGCGGTTCACGTGCGCCATCGTCCCACCCGCCGCGACCAGCGCGACCGCGTGCCCGTGTGGGAACCTGGGCGCGTCCGTCCGCGTTGGGCTGGACGAGACGACCCTGCCGAGACGACGAGGACCGCAACCGACGTGAGCTTCGCCAGCACACCCCGTAACCCGAACGCCGGCAGACCTGCCGGCCGTCCGACCGACCGGCGGCGCGGAGCGCTCGTCCCGACGCTCGTCGTCCTGGGCGCGATCGTCGTCCTGGTCCTGATCCTCGCGCAGGTGTGGACCGAGTGGCTCTGGTTCGACCAGGTCGGCTTCATCGAGGTCCTGCGCACCGAGTGGGGCACGCGCGCCGTGCTGTTCCTGCTGGGCTTCACCGTGATGGCGGTGGCCGTGGGGCTGACGATGCGCGCCGCGTACCGCTCGCGGCCCGTGTACGCGCCGTCGACGCCCGAGCAGGCGAGCCTCGACCAGTACCGCGAGGCGATCGAGCCGCTGCGCCGTCTCGTGATGATCGTCGCGCCGGCGCTGCTCGGCGTGTTCGCCGGCGCCGCGGTGTCCCAGCGCTGGGACACCGTCCAGCTGTGGATGCACGCGCAGCACGTCGGCCGGCCCGACCCGCAGTACGGGATCGACCTGGGCTTCTACCTGTTCGTCCTGCCGGGCGTGCGGTTCGTCGTGTCGTTCGCGATCGCGGTCACCGTGCTGTCGGGCGTCGCCGCGCTCGCGACGCAGTACCTGTACGGCGGCCTGCGCATCGGCGGCGGCAACGACACCCCGCGCACCACGCCTGCCGCCCGCGTGCAGCTGTCCGTCCTCGCGGCGGTGCTCATGCTCCTCGTCGCGGCGAACTACTGGCTGGACCGGTACTCGATCCTCACGAAGACCAACGAGAAGTTCGACGGGGCGTCCTACACGGACGTGCACGCCGTCATCCCCTCGAAGGCGATCCTCGCGGGCATCGCCGTGTTCGTCGCGGTCACGTTCGTCGTGACGGCGGTCCGCGGCAACTGGCGCGTGCCGCTCATCGGCGTCGGCCTCATGGTCGTCGCCGCGATCGCGGTCGGCGGGATCTACCCGGCCGTCGTCCAGCGCTTCCAGGTGCAGCCGAACCAGCAGGACGCCGAGCGCGAGTACATCAAGCGGAACATCGAGGCGACGCGCGAGGCGTACGGCATCGACGACGTCGACGTCGCCCCGTACGACGCGAAGGTGACCGCGGAGCCGCAGGCGCTGCGCGACGACGCGGAGACCGCGGCGTCGATCCGCCTGCTCGACCCGCAGGTCGTCAGCCCGTCGTTCAAGCAGCTCGAGCAGGTCACGTCCTTCTACAGCTTCCCGGACACGCTGTCCGTGGACCGCTACCGGATCGACGGCGACAGCCAGGACACCGTCATCGCGGCCCGCGAGCTGAACCTCTCCGGCCTCGAGGCGTCCCAGCGCAACTGGACGAACGACGTGACGGTCTACACGCACGGCTACGGCGTGGTCGCGGCGGCCGGCAACAAGACCGGCGCGCGCGGTGCTCCGTCGTTCCTCGAGCGCGGCATCCCGTCGACGGGCGTGCTCGGCGACTACGAGCCGCGGATCTACTTCAGCCCGGGCTCGCCGCAGTACTCGATCGTCGGTGGCCCGGAGGGCTCCGACTGGGAGCTCGACTACCCGACGAACGACAGCGGCGGCTCGGTCAACACGCGCTTCCCGACGCAGACGGTCTCCGCGGGCCCGAGCGTCGGCAACGCGTGGAACAAGCTGCTGTACGCGGTGAAGTTCGGCTCGGAGCAGATCCTGTTCTCGGACCGCGTCAACGAGCACTCGCAGATCCTGTACGACCGCAGCCCGCGCGAGCGCGTCGAGAAGGTCGCGCCGTACCTCACGCTGGACGGTCGCGTGTACCCGGCGGTCGTCGACGGGCGCGTGGTGTGGATCGTCGACGGCTACACGACGAGCAGCCAGTACCCGTACGCCGCCCAGGTCACGCTGGACGACGCCACGGTCGACTCGCTGACGCAGTCGTCGCAGACCATCCAGGCGCTGCAGTCGAAGACGGCGAACTACATCCGCAACTCGGTCAAGGCGACGGTCGACGCGTACGACGGCTCGGTCACGCTCTACGCGTGGGACGAGCAGGACCCGGTCCTCAAGGCGTGGCAGGAGATCTTCCCGACGTCGCTGCAGCCGCTGAGCGAGATCGACGCCGAGCTCATGTCGCACCTGCGCTACCCCGAGGACCTGTTCAAGGTGCAGCGTGAGCTGCTCGCGCGGTACCACGTCACCGACCCGGGCCAGTTCTTCACGGGGACCGACTTCTGGGCCGTGCCGAACGACCCGAACGCGGCGGGCGGCGTCGCGCAGCCGCCGTACTACATGACGCTGCGGATGCCGGGGCAGGACCGTGCCAGCTTCTCGCTGACGTCGACGTACATCCCGTTCGGCGGGCAGGCCCGCAACGTCATGCGCGGGTACCTCGCGGTCGACGCGGACGCCGGAGGCGAGGACGGCACGAAGGCGGAGGGCTACGGCAAGCTCCGGCTGCTCGAGCTGCCGAGAGACGGGTCGGTGCCCGGCCCCGGCCAGGTGAACAACACGATGACGACCAACTCGACGGTCGCCGAGGAGTTCACGCTGCTGGGCCGTGGTGGGGCGAACATCGTGCGCGCCAACCTGCTGGCGCTGCCGGTGGGCGACGGGATGCTGTACGTCCAGCCGGTGTACCTCCAGGCGGAGACCGGCACGACGTTCCCGCTGCTGCAGCGCGTGATCGTCGCGTTCGGTGACGACGTCGCGATCTCCGAGACGCTGGACGGCGCGCTCAACGAGGTGTTCGACGGCGACTCCGGCGTGGAGACCGACCCGGGCGGCGAGGAGCCGGGCGGTGAGGAGCCGGGTGGCGAGGAGCCCGCGGAGCCGGGGGCGCCCGAGCCGGGCGGCGAGGAGACCGAGGCGCGCGCCGACCTGGCGGAGGCGCTGCAGCGAGCCCGCGCCGCGATCGAGGCGGGTCAGGCCGCGCTCGCGGACGGCGACTTCGCGGCGTACGGCAAG
>Ga0182792_1000026_pt1 | contig 136454 bp, 122 predicted proteins | sample Passage237B_FD_130497 | JGI IMG/M metagenome (GOLD analysis project Ga0182792, IMG submission 130497) | Cellulose adapted compost microbial communities from Newby Island Compost Facility, Milpitas, CA, USA - Passage2 37B (version 2) (version 2) ...
ACAGCGCAGTCATCGTAGTGTAACCAACTTGGTCACCACTATGACACTGCTCGGTGTCGTAGTGGTCACCACCCACCTATGACCGCCTGAAGCTGTCAACGAGGTCCCCGGCCGGACGCTTACACCTCTCAAACTCCACGCCGAAGCGAACGACGTGCTCGACCTCGATCAGCTCGTAGCCGTGCTTCGCAAAAAACGGGCGGCTGATCCGGCTCGCCTCCGTGTGAATCGCCGCGCCCCCCCGCTCCCGTGCCCGCGCCTCGAGCCGCGCATAAATCGCCGCCCCGATTCCCCGCCGCGCGTAGTCCGTTGCCCACTCCGCCAAACTCTCCGCATCCGAAAACAAAAACTCCCGAATAAACATCGTCCTACCCGCGCTCCCGATCATCCCCAAGGAGTCGATGATGTCTCTTCCCGCACCTAACGTCGAAGATGAGCCGCGGCAGCCGTAGGCGTTGGCTCTGGCGTCTTGTTCGGCTTTTTCAAGAATGCCCACGGGAAAGCCCAAAGCGTCAGTGCGACAAATGAGAGGGCGAAGAAGCGTGGCACCCAAACTTCAAGATGAGTGAGAGGGAGATACTTCGCCCGATTCTTACCCTCTTCCAACACTTTCCATTCGGTCGAATAAGGAGTGAAAGGAAGATACTCTTCCATTTGATGGATGACTTCGAACTTTGCGGTGGCGAGATTTCGGTAGGACTCGATAAGACGGTGCCAAAATACTGAAATCGGCACTCCCGCAAGAGCGATAATCCAAGTCAATGGGCGTAAGCTCTCGTCAGTGTCCTTGGAATATAAGAATGCGATCGCGGCGAACAGCCCGGCGGACAACGAGAAAAAGAACGAATTCGCATGCTGACGGCGGTCTGCAATGCGGTCCATCATCTCAACAAATAGCCGATATTGATCCAGCAACACGGAGGGCTCCGCATTTTTGGTCCTCGGACCAACTACTGTAGCTTTCGCTGCTTTCGGATCAACGGTCTCCACGGACAAGCGCTTTGAGATTATCCCAAGTCCACTTATAGATCTTGTCGCCGGCGAGCGCGCTCGTCGGCTTGGTGCATGTTTTCTCGGAGCGGCCCCACAGAAGGAAGTATGGAACGCCTTCCTCTTGTGCAATAGCGACTTCGACAGAAACTCCCGACGCTGTATGCGTATACTCGCCACAGATGACGATCACAACGTCGCATCCTTTAATCCGTGTGCGCGCTTTCGCCTGCCAATCTTTCGCGATGGTTTCCTTGATAGAAAAGTCGGCGATCTCAAAGTCGGTATCCGGATGCCGTGATTGGCCGACCAGCAGCGTCTTGAGGTCGGAATCATTATCGTAGTCGAAGCTGATGAATGCGCGTTTCATGGGTGGAAAGTTTTTACCTAACGCCCAAGATGAGCCACGGAGGTAAACGGCGCGGGTCCTGCGTCAGCAGGAACCGTGACGTTTACCGGAGTTGGCTCCATCGCTTTGTTAGGCTCAGTTTTCATTTTCGAATTCACTGATTCTCGCCTCCGTTTCCTCGTAAAGCTTCACGATTCTCTCATTCATGCCCTTGGCCCGCCTCTCTTCAATCATCCTTATCCTCTTTTCTTTCGGATACGGTCTCTCTGGAAGGCCATAGAAAAGAGCCTTGCGGTAGAAGATCGAAGCCGGGCCCTGCCGGGGCTTATAGTCGTGAAAGCTTTCGCATCCCAAGATAAAGAGAGTGGAGTGATAGTCTGAAGGGTAGAATACTGGGCCGCGTCGCGCACCTAGCTCAAGCGCTCCGGCGATGAACGGAAAGATCGCATAGACGCCAACCACGCTCGCGATGACGATCTTCCATTTTCGTTTCATCGGGGTTCGAGCCTTCTGCCTAACGTTGTTTAGCTTTAAATTTCTACAGTTTTCAGGGGCATGCCGAGAGACTGTAATAAAGTTGGCGTTACAATTCGTGGGGAGTTTAGATTTTAAACCCCGCCGCCAAATTCGCGTGGTTGGCGTGCGAAAAAAGGCACAACAGCCATGAGCATCGCTTCCATAATCGTCGTGCCCTAGGCTGTGTGGCTGAAGCTGTTATTTCCGCCGGCGGCCCGCACCCGCGAGGGCCAGCGAACCCATGCCAAAAAGAAGGCCAAAGGTCGCGGGCTCGGGAATCATGGCCGCCCCGGATACCACCGACTGCCAGTCGGTCCCGATGCGAATCTCATCGATCGCCCCGCCCCGCCGGCTCCGAAACTAAATCCCACGCGGTCGATCACCTCGATGACATTGTAGATATTCACGTTACTCCCCGGCACCACCACATAAGGCGCGGGGGCCGATTGAAGATCCGGCATCACCCCGGTCACGGCGCTGAAATCGGTGAATAGCCAAGTATCCAAACGGTCCTCGCCCGACGAGGTATCCAGCCGCCCCACCCACAGGAATGTCGTATTCTGCACCCCCGTGACGATGGTTCGCGCAACCGCACCGTCCGCAGTATCGAAGGGAAACGGATCGTAAAGCCGCATGGTCGCATTTCCCGAAGCGATGCTAAAACTGACGACGGGATTGTAGGTCCCCCAAGTCCCTGAATAGAGACCAAAACTCCATGAGTTCGTGGTGACTTGGCCGATCACGCTGAAAAAATCACGCCATCAACCTGGGTGTCGATGAATAGGGCCGAGTCCAACAGTCGCTCGCCCCTGGCCGATACAGCACCCGATTCAAGATGATTGCCCGAAGCGATCATGCCCGCCGGTGTCGCAAGCGATCCGCTCGCGATGGCGCCCCGATTACCGGTCACACTTTGCGATGTGGCATTGTTATACCATCCGTCATTCCAACCAAAGCCACCGTCCTCACCTGCGGTAAGTGTGCCGGTGTCGTATTCAAACCCTTCATAAACCAACACAGCGGCCTTCAGGCTTGTGCTGATCAAAAGGGGCAAGGTGAGACCAACCGTGAAAAGCGGCAAACGATGGATGCGGGAGTTCATGGGGTGGAGAACGTTAGTTGGATTCCGATGGGGCGTAGAATCGTATTCGCCGAACGTCCTGGCCATCTCCCGGTAAAATCCCCTATTTTGGCAAGCCCGGAGCCACATGATTTTACACATTTCTTCCAATCGCTGGCATCTGGCGGTCGGGCGAACAGCCAGCTCGAACATGACCCGCTCCAGCACCCTTAAAATTCTACCGGCTCTCCTGATCTCCCTTCTACTCCCCGGCAGCTTCACCTGCGCGGCGCTCCGCGAGACCGAAGGTAACAAATCCAAGGACTGTTTACCCCAACACCATCGCGTGGAACCAATCCGCCGCCGAATTCGCCCTCCTCGGCGTATGGAAAGGCGACAACGGCAAAGCCCGCCCCGGCCATGTCATCGTGCCCGAATCCGTTTTGCTAAAACTCAAAAATCCCGACGGCGAAATCCGCCTGAGTGACCTGCACAAGCTCGCCAACCTCTCCGCCGACGACATCCGCGGCTTCGTCTCGTCAGCGGCCCGCCTCCTTCCGACTTCGTCGATCTCGCGAAAGATCCCGCCTCGGACGTCGGGATCTACAAAGGCCGCAAAACCTTCCGCCCCGCGCCGCCGCCTCATCCAGCCCGCCGCGCGCATCGTCGACGTCGCCACCCTGCCATCGCCATCCCGCGCCTCCCCTCATTCGACAACATCCACTGGGCGCCGCCCCCGCTTCCTGCTCTCGTCCTTTTATCATGCGCTACTTCCCCGTCGTCCTCGTCACGTTTCGTTTCATCGCCGTCCTTGTCGTCGCTCTCGCGATCTATCGCCTGACCAGCACGCTTGCTGGTTCCTCCGCTCCGTTTGTCGGCCACGATTTCGTCGACGCGATGAACAGGGTCCGCGCTGAAGCGATCAAGGGTGGCGTCCTTCTCGGCGGCTACGGCGTGTTGCTTTATCTCGTTTCACCGGTGCTCGCCGCCCTCGTCACCCGCGGCTGCCCCGACAACCGCTCCTCGCACGAAAGATAAAACTCCCCGCCGCCCGTCTCTCCGGCCCGACGCGACCGCCCGTCGCCGCTTTCCCTTCGCATTCCCCATGCAACTCCTCGCCCTCGCCGCGCTCATCGCCGGCACCCTCCTCTATCATTCGGAAATGGGATTGCGCACGGTCGCCATCTACTGGGCCATCTTCTGGGGTTCGCTGCTGCTCGCTCTCATTCTCCCGCCCGTCTCCGTCCTCGTCGTCCAGTGCTTCACCGTCGCGATCTTCTTCGCTCACGTGAAAATCAAGGCCGCGAACCTCGGCTGAACCAAACGGACCGGGGCCATCGTAGCCGCCGGAGCGCGGCCCCATGCGCGCGAGAACGTCGCAGGCCCCCGATCAACCGTTCTCCACACAATAACAAGCCCTGCATCGTCGATCCGCTCCCGGACATCGCCCCGGCCCGGAAGCGGGACGCACGCGCATCGCCGACGCCCCGGCATTCCGGCCATCGCGCGGAGCCTGTTCCAAGGCCGCCCGCCCGCCTGCTCCGTCGGACACGCCGACAGGCCTCCCCCTCTGGACCGTCGTTTCCCTCCGTCTCGTCCCGGGACGCCCGCCTGAATCTCGGCCGTCGACCATCGTTCTCACGGAGGAAAACCTCCCCGCCGGCGACGCGAGAAAGGCCCCGCCGCGCCACCGGGCTCCGCTCTTAAAGCCGTCCCCCCATTTGTTTCGCGGCCGCTCTTGGTTACCGTGTGGCAACGCGCCGGATCCCCCCGGCCTCCCCGGCCTCCCCGGCCTCCCCGCCCACCTCATCCGCCATGCCGCCCGCACCGCTTCAGCTCTTGCTCGTCGAGGACGATGAAACCGACGCCTTTCTCGAGACCCGCGAGTTGCAACGCGCGGGGTTTGTCCTCGCACCCACCCGGGTCGCCACCGAGGCCGACCTGCGCGCGGCCCTCGTCCGGCAACCGTGGGACCTCGTGCTTTGCGACTACACCCTGCCGGGCTTCAGCGGCTCCGAGGCCTTGCGCATTTCCAAGGAACTCGCGCCCGAGACGCCGTTCATCTTCGTCTCCGGCACGATCGGCGAGGCGGCCATCGTGGAGGCGATGCGCTCCGGCGCGCAGGACTACGTGATGAAGGATCGGCTCAACCGGCTCGCCCCCGCCGTCAGCCGCGAACTGCGGGAAGCCGCCACACGCCGCGAGGCCCGTCTCAACGAACGCTGGATGCGCGAGACCGAGCACAAATACCGGCAACTCTTCGATGCCCTCACCGAAGCCGTCTTCGTCATCGACCAGGCGAGCGGACGCATCCTCGACACCAATCGTCAGGCGGAACATCTGCTCGGTCGCGAACGCCACGCCATCGTCGGCCAAAACCACAATACCCTCTTCGCCTCTCCCCGGGGCGCGCTCGTGCTCGCCGAACTCCGCGAGGCGGCCGCCTCGCCCGACCGCGGCGGCCTCGTGCTCCATTTGCTCAAACCCGGCGGCAGGCGCCTGCCCGTGCACGCCTCGGCCTCCCCCATCGAACTCTACGGCCGCTCGCTTCTCCTCGTGCTCATGCACACGCGACTCGAGCGCCCCGATCCGTCCGCCCCCGGACTCACCGCCGACCAGATCCTCGCCGAGGTCTCGACCTGGCCGCACGAAGCCGTCGAAGACCTGCTCGGCCGCCTCGCCCGCCTCCATCACGAGGAAAGCCCGGCCGTCGGGCGCCGCTAGCTTCCGAAACGCGGGGAGGTTTGTGAAACGCCGCCGGCGCCCTAGGCTTCGGCCGTGAATATCCGACACAACCCCGCGCGATCCCGCTTCGAACTCGCGGCCGAGCCCGAACCCGCCGTCTGCGAATATCACCGCGACGGCTCCGTCTGGACGCTTTCCCACACCTACGTGCCCGACTCGCTGCGCGGAGGCGGCGTCGCCGGCGCGCTCGTCAAAACCGCGCTCGAGCACATCAAGGCCGAAGGCGGCGGCGTCATTCCCGCCTGCTCCTACGTCGCCGCCTACATCCGGCGTCACCCCGAATACGAGGACCTGGTCCGGACGCCCTGACACGGATCCCGCCCTCGCTTCCCGTCGTCACACCCTTCCCCTTCTCCGGCCTCCGCGCTCGCGTCTGCGCACTTCGGCGTCCAAGCTCCGGCCACGCCTCCCCGCCGCCTCTTTCGCCCCATGAGACACCTCCGCCCCCTCCTCCTTCTCACCGGCGCCGTGGCCGTGCTCGCCACCGGCGCGATCTATTGCGCGGCGCGGAGGATCGAGCATGTCGCCGGCGCAGCGGTCGTGCCCGACCTCGGAGCCTTGCCGCACCAACGCGTGGGACTCGTGCTCGGCTGCGCACCCGTCCTGAAATCCGGCCGGCCCAACGCCTATTTCGAAAACCGGATCGACGCCGCCGCGACGCTCTTCCACGCCGGCAAGGTCGACCACCTCCTCGTCAGCGGCGACAACCACTCCGCGCACTACGACGAACCGAGCGCGATGAAGGAGGCGCTCGTCTCGCGCGGCGTTCCCGCGGACCGCATCGCGCTGGATTTCGCCGGCTTCAGAACGCTCGATTCGATCGTGCGGGCCAAAAAGGTTTTCGGACTTTCCGAGGTCTGCGTCATCAGCCAGCGCGACCACGCCCAACGCGCCGTCTACATCGCGCGACAAAAGGGCCTCGCCGCCGTGGCCTTCCCCGCCCGCGATGTCTCCGTCCGTCAGGGGCTGCGCACACGCGCACGCGAGGCGCTCGCCCGCGTGGGCACCCTGCTCGATCTCCACGTTCTCGGACGCAAGCCGCGCTTCCTCGGCCCCAAGATCGACATCGGCCGAACCGGATGATGTAATCTGCGGGCCGGACGGCGCCCGCGCCGCCCCCGCCACGCCTCTCTCTTTCGCCGTTCCCATGTCCTCCGCTCCTCCGCCGCTTCCCGCGTCCGGCAATCCAGACAACGACCACCTGCGTCTGCTCGCGATTTTCCACTACGTCGTCGCCGGGATTCTTCTGCTCGGGCTCGGTTTCATCGGCATCCACTACACCATCATGCGGACCGTCTTCGGGAATCCCGGGATGTGGAAAAACCAGCCGGACGCGCCGGTTCCGCCCGCGGAGTTCTTCAACGCCTTCGTCTGGTTCTACGCCTTCTTCGGCGTCTGCACCCTTCTCGGCTGCTTCGCCAACCTGCTCTCCGCCGGCTTCATTCGCAAACGTCGCCACCGGACTTTCTCCCTCGTCGTCGCCGGCTTCGATTGCACGATATTCCCCTTCGGCACCGCGCTCGGCGTCTTCACGTTCATCGTCTTGCTCCGCGACTCCGTGCGCCGGCTCTACGGCGACGACACGGGCGACCGTTGAGCCGGGGAGCCTCGGGAGGTCCCGCTCCTCGGGCGACGTTATCGGGGGCGAATTTCCCACCATAACGTGGGGTCCCGCGCGGACAGACGTTCGACGCTCGGTGGCGTAGCGTGCGGGCCGACAAGCCGCCGTCGCGCGGCGCAGACGCGTCGCCGCCGGATCCGGGTTTCCCGCCCTCAGTCCCCTCCCATCGCCCACGTCATGAGTCCCCACTACATCGTCATCGCCGACCACGCCCACCTCCGCATCTTCACCGAACGCACCGACCCCGGTCAGACCACCCCCGCCCTCGACGAGGTTTTCGCCTTCGACTTCACCCCCGGCCGCAACGGCTACACCGACAACGACACCGATCGTGCCGGCCGTTTCCAAAGCTCGAAACACCAGGGCGTCGCCTCCGGCGCGCCCTCCGCCCGCACCGGCATGTCGATCGACGAACGCCTTCCCATGCAACGCGAGGCGCACCGGCGCGCCGTCGTCGAGATCGCCGGCTCGATCGAGACCTTTTTCCTCCGTCATCCCGACGCGACCTGGGATTTCGCCGCCGGTCCGTCGACGCACAACGCGATCCTGGAACGTCTCCCCGCCCCGCTCCGCCAACGCCTGCGCACCTCCCGGGCCAAGGACCTCGTGAACCAGCCCGTCGGCGAGCTTCGAGAACGTTTCCTCAATCTCGTCTGATTCGCCGGTCCGGCCGCCGGAGTCGCGGTCGGCCGCATCGTCATGAGCCTGCTTCGCCATTCCCGGCTGCCCCGGCTTTCGGAGCCCGACGCCTTCCTCTGGGGCACCGGCATCGAGGACACCTTCATCACCGAGCCCTGGCCGCAAACCGGGCGCACCCTCGACGAGTATGAGCTCACCGGCCACTACCAGCGCTGGCACGCCGATCTCGGTTTGATCGGGCAACTCGGCGTGCGCGCCGCACGCTACGGCATCCCCTGGCATCGCATCCAGCCGGGACGCGGCACCTGGGAATGGGACTTCGTCGACCGCGCCGTCGACCGGCTCCTCGGTCTCGGCGTCGAGCCGATCATCGACCTCGTCCACTACGGCCTGCCGCCCTGGATCGAGAACGCGTATCTCCATCCCGACTTTCCCGATCTCATGGCCGACTACGCCGCCCGCGTGGCGGAGCGTTTCCGCGGTCGCGTCCACGCCTACACCCCGCTCAACGAACCGCGCATCACCGCCTGGTATTGCGGGCGCCTCGGCTGGTGGCCTCCCCACCGTCGGGGCTGGCGCGGTTTCGTCGCAGTCCTGTTCGCCGCTTGTCGTGGGATAGTGAATACGGTCCGCGCGCTTCGCTCGGTCGACCCCGACATTCTCGTCTCCCACGTCGACGCGACCGACCTCCATGTCGCCGAACAGGCCCGGTTCGAGGCCGAGTCCCGACATCGGCAGGAGCTCGTTTTTCTCGCCCTCGACCTCGTCTCCGGACGCGTTCGCGCCGGACATCCGTTGTGGGCATGGACGCTTCGCCAAGGCGCTTCCGAGACGGACCTCGAGTGGTTCGGGCGGCACGCGATCGATCTTCCGCTCATCGGCATCAACCTCTACCCGATGTTCACCCGCAAGGTGGCGCGGGCCTCGCCCTCCGGCAGGCTGCGCTGGACCATGCCCTACGCCTCCGCCGACATCGTCGAGCAACTCGGCGAGCTCTACTGGCGACGTTATCAAAGACCGGTCTTCATCTCGGAAACCGCCTCCGTCGGCTCCGTCGAACGACGCGCGACCTGGCTCGCCGATTCCGTCGCCGCGGTGAAACGCCTCCGCTCCCGCGGCGTGCCGCTCGTCGGCTACACCTGGTGGCCGCTCTTCGCGCTCGTCACCTGGGCTTATCGACAAGGCCGGCACCCGCCGCGCTACTACCTCAAGCAGATGGGTCTGTGGGACCTCGACGACCGGCTCGAACGCGTGCCCACGCCGCTGGTCGACACGTTTCGCCAGCTCGTCGAGGGAGGCTCCGACGCCGTCGGCCTGCTCGCCGACACCCCGTCCCCGGCCCCCTTCCCTTCGCCGTGAACCACCGTCTTTCCCCATGAACACGCGCCCGCCCGAACAACCGGACAACATGATTCGTTTCCCCGCCTGGCTCGCGTGTGACGCGGGGCATCGTCCTCCGCGAAAACGCCCCGGACCGCCCCCCGGGCCGCTCTTCGAGAGTTTTTTCTTCGCCGGCTTCGAGTGCACCGCGACCAGCAACCTTCACCGGCGCTGGATCGACCAGATCGCCGCCACCGGGCACGATCGCCATGCCGACGGGGACTATCGTCGCCTGCGCGAGGTCGGACTGCTCGCCGCGCGCGAAGGCATCCGCTGGCCGCTCGTCGACCGCCGCGGACGGCTGGATTTCGGCTCCGTGCTTCCTTTCCTGGAAGCCTCCCGACGCCACGGCATCACCGTGATCTGGGATCTCTTCCACTACGGCTATCCCCGGGATCTCGACCCCTTCTCCGAGGACTTCGTCCGCCGCTTCGCCGACTACTGCCACGCCGCCGCCAAGTTGATCGGAGCCCGCGCCGACGGACGCGTTTGCTACTTCACGCCCGTCAACGAACCCTCGTTTCTCTCCTGGGCCGGCGGCACCGCCGGACGTTTCGCGCCTCACCTCACAAACCGCGGGCCCGAGCTGAAGATCGCGCTCGTGCGCGCCGCCATCGCCGGCATCGACGCCATCCGCGCCGTGCTGCCCGACGCGCGCATGATCAACGCCGATCCCCTGTGCCGCGTGGCGCCGCCGCTCGATCACGCGGACCCGCACGCCCACGCCGAGGACTTCAACAACCGCGCCGTCTTCGAGTCCTGGGACATGCTTTGCGGCCGCACTCTCCCCGAACTCGGTGGCAGCCGCCGCCATCTCGATATCGTCGGCGTGAACTACTACTGGACCAACCAATGGGAGATCGGTCGCGAGGAGCGGCCGCTGCCCGACGACGACCCGCGTCGATGGTCGCTATCGTGGCTCCTCCGCCAGGTCTGGAAACGCTACGGCGGCGACCTCCTCGTCACCGAAACCTCCCATGTCGGCGACATGCGCGCGCCCTGGCTGCGAACCGTCGCCGAGGAATGCGGGAAACTGCTCGACGAAGGCGTGCCGATCCGGGGCGTCTGCCTTTATCCCGTTCTCGGCATGCCCGAGTGGCACGACCCCTTCATCTGGACGCGGATGGGACTCTGGGACCTGGTTCCCCGGCACGACGGATTGGAACGTTGTCTCCACACGCCGATGCTCGACGCGCTTCGCGAGGCGCAACGCGTCGAACGGCGCTTCGCCGCCTCCCCCCATCCCGCCGCCCCCGACTCCTCACCCGTCGTCGACGCCGAATCCGTCGGCGCCCCGGCCGGATAATCCCCCCCGGCCCTCGCTCCCCATGACCTACCAGAACCCCGTTTGGTCCGGATACTTCGCCGACCCCTTCGTTCTGTCGTGGGAAAACGAATACTACGCCTACGGCACCGGCGAGACGACGGAGCCGGACGCCTCGGGAAACCAGCGCGCGTTCCGCATCCTTCGCTCCCGCGATCTGGCGACCTGGACGCCCGTCGGCGCCGCGCTGGTCGTTCCGCCCGAGAAAGCCGGACACGCCTTCTGGGCCCCCGCGGTCGCGGAGCAAGGCGGGCGCTTTTATTGCTACTACTCGAGCGCGCCGGCCGACCGCGACGAGCAGCACCGCCTCCATGTCGCCGTCGCCGATTCCCCGCTCGGCCCCTTCCACGACCACGGGCCGGTGCTTCCCGAAAGCGAAGGCTTCTGCATCGACGCGCATCCCTTCCGCGACCCGCAAGACGGCACGTGGTATCTGTATTTCGCCCGCGACTACTTCGACGAACGCGTCGGCACCGGCCTCGCCGTCGTCCCTCTCTCACCGGACCTCCTCCGCGCCTCCGGACCTCCGCATCTCGTGCTGCGCCCCAACTCCGACTGGCAGATCTACGAGCGCGACCGCGCGCTCTACGGCCGCCGCTGGCCGGCCTGGCACACCGTCGAGGGACCCTGCGTCGTCGCGCACGACGGGCGATACCACTGCTTTTATTCAGGAGGCAACTGGAGGACACGCGACTACGGCGTGAACTACGCGGTCGCCGGTCATCCGCTCGGCCCTTGGGAGCACGCGCCGGAAACCTGGCCCGTCGTGCTGCGCGAGAAAGGCGGCGACGCCCTCGGCCCCGGCCACAACTCCCACATCGTCGGACCCGACGGACGTTCCGAGTTTCTCGTCTATCACGCCTGGGACTCGGCCCATCGCGTGCGTCGCATGTTCATCGATCACCTCGTATGGACCGACTCCGGCCCGCGTTGCCTCGGCCCGACCCGCACGCCGCAACCTCTCGGCTTGCACCCGCCCGGCGGCCCTCGGTCCAAAACCGAACGCGTCAATCCGGCAACGTGAAATAGAACGTCGCGCCCTCGTTCACCCGGCCGACGGCGCGAACTTCGCCGCCGTGCTTCACCACAACGCGCCGCACCGTGGCGAGTCCTACGCCCGATCCGCTGAACTCGCCCTGCGCATGGAGACGCTGGAAAGGCTTGAAAAGCCGTGCCGCGTGCCGCTCGTCGAAACCCGCGCCGTTGTCGCGCACGAAAAATTCCCGCCCCGAAGGCCCGTCGACGAAACCGAACTCGATCCGCGGTTCCCGGGTCCGCGCGGTAAACTTCCAGGCGTTGCCGAACAGATTTTCCAGGACGATGCGGAGCATGCCGGGATCTCCGCGCGCGACCGCTCCGGGCCGGATGTCCACCCGCGGCTTCTTCCCTCCTCGCTCCGAGGCCAGCCGCTCCGCCACCTCGCGGGCCAAGGCGGACAGATCCACCTCCTCCTTCGCCACCTGCCCGTTCGGCAGACGCGCGAGTTTCAGGATGTCCCGGATCAGGACGCCCATGCGATCGCCCGCCTCCTTGAGTCGTTCGAGATATTCCAGGACGCCCTCGGGAAGCCGATCGCCGAAATCCTCACGGATCATGCCCGCGTAGCCCAGCATCGCGCGCAGCGGCGACTGCAAGTCGTGGGAAACTGAATACGCGAAGGACTCGAGCTCCTGGTTCGCGTTCTCCAGCTCGCGCGTGCGCAGCCGCACCCGGTTCTCAAGCTCCGCGTAGACCTTCACGTTCTCCATCGCCACGCCCACGCTGTCGGCCAGCGCCTGCAACAGCTCCAGCTCCTCCTCCGTCGGGCGGTGCGGACGCGCCCAGTAGTTTCCGATCGCCGCGATCGGAGCCTCCTTGCGGATCGGCACCATCGCCAGGCTCCGCACGAAGGTCGGCCGATACTCCTCCGCCGGAATGCGCGGATCCTCGTGGATGTCCTCGATCACCGCCGCCTGCCGGTGGGTCATCACCCAGCCGCTGACGCAAGCCGAAAGCGGGAACCGTTTCCCCTTCCAAAGCGGGGCGATCGCGTCCTCGTCCGCGCAGTGGCAGTTGTCGCCCTCCCGTAGCACGAAGGTCGCGCCGTCCGCGCCCGTGAGCCGACGCGCCACGCCACGCACGATTTCCATGATACGCGGCAGATCACGCGCCAGGGAAAGCTCCTGGATCGCGGCGATGAGTCGTTTGGTCGGGGAAACGTCGGGGCTGGGACGGGAGTTCATGAGGACATCGGCCTACGACCACGGTTAAAGCGCCACCGATCGGCGACAACCACCGGAAATTTTCCCCGCACCCGGGATCACCTTAACGATTTCTAAAGGTGCGATCCGTTATATTGGCGTGAACTCGATCGCGTCGTGATGCCTCTCTCCTCCGTCCCCCTCTCCCCTTTCCCCCGCACCCGCCACCTGCTCGTCGCGCTCCCGCTCGCCGCGCTTCTCCCCGGCTGCTCCACCACCGGCCCGCGCCCCTCCACCACGCCGGGCATCGACACGCCCCCCGCGTGGGCGCGCTCCGAGCTCGCCCCCGACGGCGCCCTCGACACCGCCGCGCTCGCCTCCTGGTGGAAACGCTTCGACGACCCCGTGCTCGATCGCCTCGTCGCCGAGGCCCTCGCCAACAATCCCGACGTCCGCATCGCCGTCTCCCGCATCGCCCAGGCGCGCGCCAACCGCACCGTCGAAAGGTCCGCGCTCCTCCCCTCGCTCGGCGCCGGCGTCTCCGGCCGCGGCACCCGCACCCGCGACCACCGCACCGACGCCGTGACCGAGGGCGACACCTACTCCGCCTCGCTCGACGCCAGCTGGGAGATCGACCTCTTCGGCAAAAACCGCCTCGGCCTCGCCGCGGCCGACGCCGACTTCTCCCGCACCGAGGAAAACCTCCGCGCCGCGCAGGTCTCCCTCGCCGCCGAGGTCGCGCTCACCTACGTCGAGCTCCGCTCCGCCGAGGTCCAGCTCGACGTCGTCCGACGCTCCCTCGCCAGCCGCGAGGAAACCACCCGCCTCACCCGCTGGCGCGAACAGGCCGGCGTCGGCGACGTCCTCGACACCCGACAGGCGGAAAACTCCCTCGAACAAGCCCGCGCCTCGCTCCCCGCGCTGGAGCAAAGCCTCTCCGAAACGCGCAACGCCCTCGCCGTCCTCTGCGGCCGCACGCCCGGCTCTCTCGACGAACTCCTCTCCGCCACCGGCCGCGTGCCCGCGCCTCCCGCCGCCCTCGCCGTCGGCATCCCCGCCGAGACGCTCCGCCAGCGCCCCGACGTCCGCGCCGCCGCCCTCGCCGTCGAGGCCGCCGCCAAACGCTCCGACGCCGCCCGCCGCGACCGCCTGCCCACGCTCAAGCTCACCGGCTCCCTCGGCGTCGACGCCGCCGAGTTCGGCAAACTCGCCAACCCCGCCAGCACCGTCGCCAGCCTCGCCGGCGGCCTCACCGCCCCGATCTTCAACGCCGGCCGCATCGGCGCCAACATCCGTATCCAGGACGAGAATACGCTCCAGGCCCTCGTCTCCTACGAGTCCGCCGTGCTCGACGCCCTCGCCGAGGTCGAAAACGCCCTCGAGGCCGTCCGCCGCCAGGCCGAGCGCCACGAGGCCCTCGAACGCGCCGCCGCCGCCGCCCGCGAGGCCGACGCCCTCGCCCGCCAACAATACGAGGCCGGCTCGGTCGACTTCCTCCGCGTCCTCGACGCCGAACGCTCGCTCCTCTCCGCCGAGCAGAGCCTCGCCACCACCGCCGCCGCCCTCAGCTCCGCCCACATCCGCCTCTACAAGGCCCTCGGCGGCGGCTGGTCCGCCGACACCGACGCCAGCTCCGACGCCGGCCTCGCCAACGCCGACGCCCCCGCCTCCGACACCATCGACACCTCCTCCCTTTGAACCACATGAGCTCCGCTTCGTCTTCCTCCACCCCCGCCACCGACGCCCGCCCGAGCCGCCTCGCCGAGATCGTCACGCCCCCGTCCCGCGGCCCGCTCCACCGCCACCGCGGCAAGCTCATCGCCGCCGCCGTCCTCCTCCTCGGCGCCGGCGCCTTCCTCTGGAGCCGCGCCCGCGCGACCGACACGCAGGCGCCCGCCTTCGTCACCACGCCGCTCACCCGCGGCGACATCGGCCTCACCATCACCGCCACCGGCAAGCTCGCCCCGACCAACGAGGTCATCGTCGGCAGCGAACTCTCCGGCACCGTCCTCGAGGTCTACGTCGACATCAACGACCGCGTCGCCAAGGGCCAGCCGCTCGCCAAACTCGACACCACCAAGCTCGCCCAGCAGATCGAGAGCAGCCGCGCCAACCTCCGCGCCGCCCAGGCCTCCGTCGCCCAAGCCGAGGCCACCGTGCGCGAGACCGCCGCCACCCTGAAACGACTCCAGGAACTGCGCCGCGTGAGCGAGGGAAAACTCCCCTCGCAAACCGAGTTCGACGCCGCCACCGCCGCCGCCGACCGCGCCGCCGCCAACCTCCTCGCCGCGCAGGCCTCCGTCGCCCAGGCCGAGGCCACCCTTCGCATCAACGAAAACGACCTCTCCAAGGCCGTCATCAAGTCCCCCATCGACGGCATCGTGCTCACCCGCGCCGTCGAGCCCGGCCAGACCGTCGCCGCCAGCTTCACCGCGCCCGAGCTGTTCGTCATCGCCGAGAACCTCGACCACATGAAGCTCACCGTCACCGTCGCCGAAGCCGACATCGGCCGCCTCGCCGCCGGACAGAGCGCCACCTTCACCGTCGACGCCTGGCCCGACCGCACCTACCGCGCCAAGGTCCGGCGCGTCGCCTTCGGCTCCTCCGTCACCAACAACGTCGTCACCTACGAGACCGACCTCGAGGTCTCCAACGCCGACCTCAGCCTCCGCCCCGGCATGACCGCCACCGCCGACATCCGCGTGGCCGAAAGCAAAAACGTCTTCCTCGTCCCCGCCGCCGCCCTGCGATTCGACCCCGAGAAAGCCTCCGCGCCCGTCGCCGAGGCCCCGAAGAAAACCTTCGTGCAAAGTCTCACGCCCATGCCGCGCATGAACCGCCCCCGCGCCCCCGGCGGCAACGGCGAACGCGGCGGCGCGCGCCAGACCCGCTCCAAAATCTGGATCCTCCGCGACGGCGTCCCCCGGTCCATTCCGGTCAAACTCGGCCTCAACGACGGCCGCCAAGTCGAGATCTCCGGCGACGACCTCGTCGAAAATCTCCCCGTCATCACCAAGGCCGCCGCGCCTTCCGCCAAATGAGCACGCCCCCCGACAACGCCCCCGTCATCGAGCTCCGCGGCATCACCAAGACCTACGGCCGCGGCGACGCCGCCTTCCAGGCCCTGCGCGGCGTCGACCTCGTCGTCCGCCGCGGCGAGTTCGTCGCCGTCATGGGCCCGAGCGGCTCCGGCAAGTCGACCCTCATGAACATCCTCGGCTGCCTCGATACGCCCACCACCGGCGAATACCTCTACGAGGACATCCCCGTCCACTCGCTCGACAACGACCAGCGCGCCCTCCTCCGCCGCCACGCCCTCGGCTTCATCTTCCAGGGCTTCAACCTCCTCGCCCGCACCAGCGCGCTCGAGAACGTCGAGCTCCCGCTCCTCTACCGCGGACTCGGCCGCCGCGCGCGCCACGAAAAAGCCCTCGCCGCGCTCACCGCCGTCGGCCTCCCGACCAAGCTCCGCAACACGCCCGCCGAACTCTCCGGCGGACAACAACAACGCGTCGCCATCGCCCGCGCCATCGTCACCGAACCCACCACGCTCTTCGCCGACGAGCCCACCGGCAACCTCGACACCGCCACCACCGTCGAAGTCATGAACCTCCTCGTCCGCCTCAACACCGAGCTCGGCATCACCATCCTCATGGTCACGCACGAGGACGAGGTCGCCGCCTACGCCAAACGCATCATCCACGTCCGCGACGGCCTCATCGCCTCCGACGAGCTCAACCACCGCGACATCCGCGTCCCCTGACCTTTCCCGCCCATCCCGCGGCCAATGTTCGTAATACGAACATTGGCCGGCGCGCCTCCCCTCTCCCGTGTCCGCGCCCCGGTCCGCTCCTCTCTCGCCATGATTTTCCTCAACGCCTTCCTCATCGCCCTGCGCGAGATCCGCCGCAACCTCATGCGCGCCTTTCTCACCGTGCTCGGCGTAATCATCGGCGTCGCCGCCGTCATCACCATGGTCACGCTCGGCAACGGCGCCACCGAGGCCGTGAAGGCCCAGATATCCAACCTCGGCAGCAACCTCGTCATGCTCCGCCCCGGCATGGGCTTCGGCCCGCGCTCCTCCTCCGCCGGCGTGCCCGCCTTCACCCTCGCCGACGTCGCCGCGCTCTCCGAACAGGTCGAGGGCATCGCCGCCATCGCGCCCGTGCGCAGCGGCAGCTACTCCACCATCTCGCGCCAGAACGCGCGCTCCACCTCCGTCACCGGCACCACCGTCGACTACTTCGACATCAACAAATGGAAGCTCGCCGACGGCCGCCTCTTCACCGAGAGCGACTACCGCATCGGCGCCGCCGTCGCCGTCATCGGCAACACCGTGCGCAAGGAACTCTTCGGCGACGAGGACCCGCTCGGCCAAAAAATCCGCATCGGCAACGCCGCCATCGAGGTGATCGGCGTGCTCGCCCCCAAGGGCCAGGGCGGCATGGGCGACCAGGACGACACCATCATCCTCCCGCTCTCCACCCTCCAGCGCCGCCTCGCCGGGAAAACCTCCGAGCACGACATCGGCATGATCAGCATCTCCGCGGCCGACGAGGTCGACGGCGCGCGCCTCATCGCCGACATCACCTCGCTCATGCGCCAGCGCCGCAACCTCCAGCCCAACCAGGACAACAACTTCAACGTCTTCGACACCCGCCAGATCGCCGACACCCTCAGCTCCTCCACCAAGATGATGACCACGCTGCTCGCCGCCGTCGCCGGCGTCTCGCTCATGGTCGGCGGCATCGGCATCATGAACATCATGCTCGTCTCCGTCACCGAGCGCACCCGCGAGATCGGCATCCGCCTCTCCATCGGCGCCACCGCGCGCGAGGTCCTGCTCCAGTTCCTCGTCGAGGCCGTCACCCTCTCCTGCATCGGAGGCCTCGTCGGCATCGCGCTCGCCTTCGCCCTCTGCGCCATTCTCGCGCCGGTCATCCAGGTGGGCTTCGTCTTCGATCCGAAGATCAACCTCATCGCCTTCCTCTTCTCCGCCGTCGTCGGCATCGTCTTCGGCTTCACCCCCGCCCGCCGCGCCGCCCGCCTCGACCCCATCGTCGCCCTCCGCCACGAATAACCCCGCCCACTCCCCGCTCCTAGCTCCCAACTCCCCGCTCCCATGCGCCTCCTCCTCATCGAAGACGACCCCGCGCTTCAGCGCAGCCTGGCCGCCGCCCTGCGCGAGGAGAACTACGCCGTCGACACCGCCTCCGACGGCGAGGACGGCCTCTACAAGGCGCTCGAGACCGCTTATGACCTCATCCTCCTCGACGTCATGCTCCCCGGACTCGACGGCTGGCAGGTCCTTTCCCGCCTCCGCCCCGCGCGCGGCACGCCCGTCCTCATGCTCACCGCGCGCGACACCGTTCCCGACCGCGTCAAAGGTCTCGACCACGGCGCCGACGACTACCTGACCAAACCCTTCGACCTCGACGAACTCCTCGCCCGCATCCGCGCCCTCATCCGCCGCTCCGCCGGACGCGTCCACCCCGCCATCGAGATCGGCCTGCTCGTTGTCGACACCGCCTCCCGCGTCGTCACGCTCGGCGGCGCGCCCGTCGCCCTCACCGCCCGCGAGTATTCACTGCTCGAATACCTCGCCCTTCACCGAGGCCAGGTCGTCAGCCGCGCCGAGCTCTACGACCACCTCTTCGACGAGGACGACGACTCCGTCTCCAACCTTCTCGACGTCCACGTCTCCAACCTCCGCAAAAAACTCGGCGCCGATCTTATCGTCACCCGCCGCGGCCAAGGCTACATCATCCCCTAGGCGGGGCGGGACCGCCGGGCCCGCCGCTCCATCGCTTTCTCCTTCGTCACTCCCTCTCCCTCCTCCGCCGGGCCCGCCACTCGCGCTCCAGATCCACGATGCAGCTCCCCTTCCACTCCCTCCGCTGGCGACTCCAGGCCTGGCACGGGCTCATCCTCCTGCTCGTCATCGTCGCCCTCTGCGGCGCCGTCCACCGCCTCGCCACCGTCCACGAGTTCCAGCGCATCGACCGCGAGGTCGTCGCCGCCGAGCGCGCGCTTGTCCGCGGCCTGATCGACGCCTGGCGCCCCGCCGATCTCCCCGAGGGCCCGCTCTCCCCCCGCTTCGTCTTCGAACGCCTCCGCGCCGGCGACGCCACCGTGCCGTCCGCCGTCGCCGCGCGTTTCTCCGGCACCGAACCCGGCCACGTCTACTTCGTCATCCGGGACGCCGACGGGAAAATCCTGCTGCGCTCCGACAACGCCCCCGCCGGCCGCGTCCCGACGCCCTCCGCCGCGTCCTCGGAGTTCTCCGACAATCTCCGCACCGTCGGCCGCCATCGCGAACTCCATCGCGCCACCAGCGACGGCGTCGCCGTGCTCGTCGGACGCGACATCTCCGCCGAGCAGGACCAGATGCTGCGCTTCACCGCCTGGCTCGCCGCCGTCGGCCTCGGCGTCTGGCTCCTCGGCCTGCTCGGCGGCTGGTGGCTCGCCGGCCGCGCCATCCGCCCCGTCGACTCCATCAGCCGCACCGCCACGCGCATCGCCGAGGGCAACCTCGACGAGCGTATCGACACCGCGGATACCGACAGCGAGCTCGACCAGCTCGGCCGCGTGCTCAACCAGACCTTCGACCGCCTGCACGACTCCTTCGAGCGCCAGCGCCGCTTCACCGCCGACGCCGCGCACGAGCTGCGCACGCCCGTCTCCATCCTCCTCTCCGAGACGCAGCGCATCCTCCGGCGCGAGCGCTCCGCCGGGGAATATCGCGAAGCCCTCCAAACCTGCCACGACACCGCCGGCCGCATGCGCCGCCTGGTCGAGGCGCTGCTCCTCCTCGCCCGTCTCGAAAACAACTCCGTCGCACCTCGCCGCGAACGCCTCGATCTCGCCGTCGTCGCCGACGACACCGCGCGCCACCTCGCGCCGCTCGCCGAGGAACGCCGCGTCACGATCCACACCGAGCTGAGCCCCGCCGTCTGCCTCGGCGATCCCGACGCGCTCGGCATCCTGGTCACCAATCTCGTCGCCAACGCCCTCCAGCATCACCGCCCCGAAGGCGGCTCGGTGTGGCTGCGCACGCAGCTTGAATCCGGTCGCGCCGTGCTCGTCGTCCGCGACGACGGCCCCGGCATCCCCGGGAAAAATCTGCCGCACATCTTCGAGCGTTTCCACCGCGCCGACTCCGCGCGCACCGGCGGCTCCGGCCACACCGGCCTGGGCCTCGCGATCGCGAAGACCATCGCGGACAACCATCAGGGCGAACTCGCCGCCACCAGCCGTCCCGGCGAAGGCGCCACCTTCACGCTCTCGCTCCCGGCCGACGCGTCCGACGACACGCGCGCTGAACGCGACGCGCGCCCGTGATAAAACCGGCGAACGCGGCCTTTGGGCCGGACCGACTCAGGCGCCGGGCGCCATGCCTCGTTCGCTCGCCTTGGCGAAAGTCAGCATGCGGGCGAACTCCGGCGTGGAGGCGCGTTCGTCGGACGCCAGTTTTTCCAGCGCCTGCGAGCGATTGAGCCCTTCGCGGAAAAGAATGCGATAAAGGGCCTTCACTCGCTCGATCTGCTCGGGCGTGAATCCTTTCCGCTCCAGTCCGATCTTGTTGATCGCGCGGATGAGCGCCGGCTGGCCGTCGGCGATGAAAAAAGGCGCCACGTCCTGCACGACCTTCGCGTAGGCGCTCACCATCGCGTAGGCGCCGATGCGGCAAAACTGGTGGATGCCCGCCACGCCGCCCACGACGACGTGGTCCTCGATCACGACATGGCCCGCGACCGAAACCGCGTTGCTCATCACGATATGACTGCCGAAGCGGCAATCGTGCGCGATGTGGCCGTAGGCGAGGAAGGTGTTGTCGTCGCCGAGCGTGGTGAACTCGCCGTCCTTCGTCGCCGCATGCACGGTGAAGTATTCGCGGAAGACGTTGCGCGCGCCGACACGCACGCCGGGGTTGCCGCCCTTGTATTTGAGATCCTGCGTCTTTCCGCCGATGCAGGCGTAGGGAAACACCTCGCAGGCCTCGCCGAGCCAGGTGTTGCCCTCGACGGACGCGTGGTGATGCAGGCGGGTGCGGTCTCCGAGACGCACGCCGGGACCGACGTAGCAAAGCGGGCCGATCTCGACGTCGACGCCCAGTTGGGCGGAGGGATCGACGACGGCGGTGGGATGGATTTGGGTCGGCATGCGGCGCGGGAATCTCGCTCTCCGGATTAGCGCTCCATCTCGGCGGTGTCGATGATGGCGAACATCAGCTCGGCGGAGGAGACCACCTGACCGTCGACGGTGCAGGTGACCTCGGCGCTCGCGAGCTTGTTGCCACGGGCCTTGGTGAGCTTGGCGTTGAGGATGAGCTGGTCGCCGGGGCGCACGGGCTTGCGAAACTTCACCTTGTCGGCGCTCATGAAGAGGGAGGTCTTCCCCTCGCTGCTGCCGCGGCGGAGCATGAGGATGCCGGCGGCCTGCGCCATCGCCTCGAGCTGGAGCACGCCGGGCATGACGGGGTTGCCGGGGAAGTGGCCCTGGAAATAGGGTTCGTTGATCGAGACGTTCTTGATCGCGACGAGCGCGTCGTCGCCGACGAACTCCATCACGCGATCCACCATCAGGAAGGGATAGCGGTGCGGCAGCGTGTCGAGGATGCGGCGGATATCGAGCTCGGTCTCGGTGGGCAGCACCATCGCGGGGCGCGGTTTCTTTTTCGGGCCCTTTTTCTTCTCGGCGAGTTTCTCGGCGAGGGCCTTGGTGAGCTCTGCGTTGATCGCATGGCCCGGACGGGTGGCGATGATGTGCGCCTTGATCGGGAGGCCGAGCAGCGTGATGTCGCCGATGATATCGAGCATCTTGTGGCGCACGAACTCGTCTTTGAAGCGCAGACCCTCCTTGGAGAGGATCTTGTCGCCCTTGATCACGACGGCGCAGTCGAGCGAGCCGCCCTTGATCTTGCCCATCTTGATGAGCGCCTCGATGTCCTCGTAGACCGTGAAGGTGCGCGCGGCGGCGATCTGCGTCATGTAGACGTCGGGATCGATGTTGAGGGAGAGGAACTGCGCGTGGATGCCGCGGTCGTCGGCCGAGGTGCAGGAGATCTTGAAGCCGTCGTGTGGCAGCGCGATGAGGGACGAGTTGCCCTTCTGGATCGAGACGGCCTCCTCGAGGACGAAATACTCGCGCTCCTTGTCCTGCTCGACGGGGTCGCCCTGCATGATGAGGTCGACGAAGGGCTTGGCGGAGCCGTCGAGGATGGGCGGCTCGGAGGCGTTCATCTCGATGACGCAATTGTCGATGCCGCAGCCATGAAGCGCGCTGAGCACGTGCTCGACGGTGTGGACCTTCGCGTGGCCCTCCTGGATCGTGGTCTGGCGCACGAGATCGCCGACGAGCTCGGCGCGGGGCTTGATCTCCGGAGCGCCGTTGAGGTCGACACGGCGAAACACGTAACCGGTGTCGGGGGCGGCGGGCTTGAGCGTGAGGGTGACCGTTTCGCCGGTGTGGAGGGCTTGGCCGGATATGGAGACCTCTCGGGCGAGCGTGCGTTGTTTCATGGCTTTTTGCGTAAGGGGTCAGGGTGCCGAGCCGGGCGCGGGCGAGGCAAGCGCGGTTTCCGTCCGCCCCGAAGCCGCGCGAGAGCCGAAGCCGGCCGCATCGTCGCGGAGAATTCTCGCCAAAAATTCGTGCAACAACTCCCGCCCTGGCTCGTTCTGCGCCCAAGGAACGTGCGGATAGTCGCCTTCCACGTAACGCGCGCCCGGGCGCGCCGCGGCGAGTTTGCGGCCCTCGGCCACCGGGATAACCGAATCGTTTCGCCCGTGCGTCAGCAAGACGGGCACTTCGGCCGGGAGCTCGCGCAACACCCGGGCGGTGTCCATCCGCTCGCCGCCAAAGTAGAGCCACACGCCCAGACGTCGCGCCATGCTCGGCAGACTCGAGAAGGTGCTCTCCAACACCAAACCCGCCACCGGTCGGCGCGCGGCCAGTTGCGCCGCGAAGGCTCCGCCGAGCGAAAATCCATGCGCGAAGATCGCGTCGCCGCGCACGTCGGGACGCTTCGCCACGATGTCGAACCAGGCCGCGCCGTTCTCGATGTCGTTTTCCAAGGCCGGCACACCGTCCGAGCGACCGTAGCCGACGTGTTCACAGACGAGCACCGACACGCCGAGCCGGTGCCAGATCTCCACCGTCTGACGCTGGTCGTCGATCAGCTCGGCGTTGCCGTGAAAATAAAGAACGACCGGCGCGGGCCGCTCCGCCGACGCTCCCTCCGCCGGGCGCCACCACGCCTCCACGCGACCACCCGTCGGCAGATCCCGCCACCAACTCTCGTAGCCGGCGGGCGCGCTCCGCCCCGCGGCGCGATCGCGTCCGGTCTTCGGGTAAAGCACGACTTCCTTGTCCCACGCGACCAAGGCGCACAGCACCACGTAGCCCGCCACGACGAGTCCGCCGAGCCACGCGAGCTTCATCGCGCACCTCCGTCCACGGCATGCGCGTCCATGTTCTCCACCGTGCGGACGAGCAGTTCACGCAACAGATCCGCTCGCCCCTGCGTCGAGAGCGGATGATGTCGATGATCGTCCGCCACCGCTCGCGCCCCCGGCCTCGCCGCGGCCAGCAGTTCGAAATGCCGAAACGGCACCACCTCGTCGGCCCGGCCGTGGGTGAGCAGCACCGGCACGCGCGGATCGAGCCGGCGCAACACCGCCGTGGCGTCGAAATTCTCGCGTGTGAACAAGATCCAAATGAACCGATCATGCGCCGCCTCGCGCAGGCTCGCCACCGTGCCCTCCAAGGCCAACCCGGCCACCGGACGCTCGGCCGCGAGCTCCGCCGCAAAAACACCGCCCAGCGAAAACCCGTGCGCGAGGACGAGATCGCGCCGCACCTCCGGTCGAGCCGTCACACGGTCGAACCACTCCAGCGAATCGCCTTTGCACGCGGCGACGCCCGGCTCGCCCTCCGAACGTCCGTAGCCTCGATACTCGACGAGCAATACGCTCGCGCCGAGCGCATGCCACAGCTCGGCGAAATCCCGCGAATCATCGATCAACTCGCCGTTGCCGTGATACACCAGCACCGCCGGCGCCGGTCGCTCCGCCGAGGCCCCTCGCGCGGGCAGCCACCAGGCCTCGACCCGCGTGCCGTCGCGCATCGTGTGCCACCAGGTCTCGTAACCCGCGGGAGCCGTCTTGCCGGCCGCGCGTTCACGTCCGTGCATCGGGAAGATGATCGCCTCCTTTTTCCACGCAACAACACCGCAAACAGCGAGATAGGTCACGGTTGCCAACACCGCCAGACGCAGCGCCGCCTTTGTCCGAGTCCGTTGTCCTGTCGCCATGCCCCGACGTTTTCCCAAGCCGGTCCGGAGGCGAGCCTTAAGCCCCGCCTGTTTATTTTCACGGGATCATAAGCGGACGATGAAACCGGCCTTTCGGAGCGTTCACGACTCGCCAGCCGGATGCATTTCAACAAGGATACTTTTCCTCGTCGCGACCACCCCGTCCCTCGTCGCCCGCCCCCGTCAACCCCAAGCGCCGCCATGCAACTCGCCGTCTACAGCACGAAACCGCATGACCGCCACTTTTTCGACGCCGCAAACGCTCGTGCCGGACATGTCCTGCACTACCTTGAGGCTCGTCTCGACCGTCACACCGCCACCCTCGCGCGAGGCCGGACCGCGGTGAGTCTTTTTGTCAACGATCGCGCCGATGCCGCCGCTCTCGCCGCCCTCGCCGACCAAGGCGTGCGCCTCGTCACCCTGCGCTCCGGCGGCTACAACCACGTCGATCTCGAGACCGCTCGCGCCCTCGGTCTCACCGTCACCCACGTGCCGGACTATTCCCCGCATGCCGTCGCCGAGCACACCGTCGCCCTCCTCCTTTCGCTCGTCCGCCGCATCCCCCAGGCCTACTCGAGGGTGCGCGAGGGCAACTTTTCCATCGAGGGCCTGCTGGGCTTCGACCTTCACGGCAAAACCGCCGTCCTCGTCGGCACCGGAAGAGTCGGCCTGTGCGTCGGGCGCATCCTGCAAGGCTTCGGCGTGCGCGTGCTCGCCTACGATCCGCGACCATCGCCGGCCGCGCGCGAAGCGGGCTTCGCCTTCGGCCCGCTCCAGAACGTGCTCGGCGAGGCCGACATCGTGACGCTCCATTGCCCGCTTTTGCCGACCACGCGCCACCTGATCAACCGCGCCACGCTCGGCTGGATGAAACGCGGCGCGGTGCTGCTCAACACCTCCCGCGGCGGCTTGCTCGACGGCGGCGCGGTGTTCGACGCGCTCGAAACCGGCCGGCTGGCCGCGCTCGGGATCGACGTCTACGAGGACGAAGCCGCCCTGCTCTACGACGACATCTCCGGCCAAGGCATACGCGACGAATGGCTCTCCCGTCTCATCGCCCGCCCCAACGTGCTCGTCACCGGACATCAGGGTTTCTTCACCCGCGAAGCGCTCGCCACCATCGCCGCCGGCACGATCGGCGCCCTCGACGCCTTCGCCGCCGGCCGTCCCTGCCCGCACACGCTCACCGCGCCAGGCACGAGTTCCGCGATCGTCCCGCCCGCCGCGCCGCACGGCTCGAAATCCTCCTTCCCGGTCCATACCCCGCCGGCGGTCGCGGTCGAACACGGTTAACACCAAATTAGCAGGGAGCCCGCCGGGCGCGCCGTGACGAAGGGAGCGGAGGCAACGGCGGCGGGCCCTCACGCCACGGAAACGATCAGCACGACCACAGGCGCGCGCGTATCCAGGAACTCACGACGAAAGCGGTGAGACGTGGTCCGATCCCGCTTGCCGGGTCCGGATGCCACGAAACGAAAAAGCCCGGCCGACGGCCGCCGGGCCTGCATCAGGAAACCTGCGTCCCGGACGCTCGCGTGTTTTCGCGGGCGTCGCCGGAGCGGGGCGGGATCACTCCACCACGCGCGGCACGAGCACCATGTTGTCGCGTTGGGCGGGGGCGTTGCGCAGGGCCTCCTCGACGGACAGGCCGGGACGCGGTTCGTCGGCATGGAGAACATTGAAGATCGGCGTGGCGTGCGCGGTGGGTTCCACGCCGTCGACGTTCACCTGCTTGAGCTGCTCGATGTGACCGAGGATGTCGCCGAGCTGCGCGGAAAACTTCTCCTTCTCCCCGGGCGTGAGCGCGAGGCGCGAAAGCGTGGCGAGGTGATCGATGTCGATGTGAACCGGAGAAGACATGGCACTAGGTTTTAACCACGAAACACACGAAATACACGAAAGGAAAAACCAAACCGTGCGTAACCGAAGGCAGGTCCGGCTCGGCTCGTTTTTGCGTATTTCGTGTGTTTCGTGGTTTCGAGAATCAGAAGTCCGCGATGCGGAGAAGGAGAGGTTTGCCGAGGGTGCAGTTGAGACGGGCGAGGCGATTCACGGTCAGGCGAATCTGCGCCTCGCTGCATTCGTGCGTGGTGAGGAGAAGCGACGCGGCGTCGGGTTTTTCACTCGGGCTCTGAACAAGGCTGGCGATGCTGACGCCGGCCTTGGCGGTGCAGCTCGCGATCTTGGCGAGCACGCCGGGCTGGTCCTTCACGTCGAGACGCAGGTAGTGGCGCGAACGGATCGCGGAGGGCGGCGTGAGGGCGAGTCTCGTCGCGGGCGCCGGCGGCAACACGGAGGCGCCGCGCACGAGCAGCGAAGCGGCGTCGACGATGTCTCCGATCACCGCGCTGGCGGTCGGGTCCTGGCCGGCGCCGCGGCCGATGTAGGTCGTCTCGCCGACGACGTCGCCGAACACGGAGATGCCGTTGTAGACTCCGTTGACGTTGGCGATGGCCTTGGTGAGCGGAAGCAACGCGGGGTAGACGCCGACGGAAAGGGCGTCGTGCTCGACGTCGCGTTCGATGACGGCGAGGAGCTTGATCGCGAAGCCGTTCTCGCGAGCGAAGGCGAGGTCGGCCTGGGTGAGCTGCGTGATGCCCTCGACGACCATCTTCTTGGTCGGCACCCAGGTGCCGTGCGCGAGGAAGGCGAGCACGGAGGCCTTGTGGGCGGTGTCCCAGCCCTCGACGTCGAGCGACTCGTCGGCCTCGGCGTAGCCGAGCTCCTTCGCCTCCTTGAGGATCACCGGATAACTCAGCCCCTCGCGTTCCATGCGCGTGAGAATGTAGTTACAGGTGCCGTTGAGGATGCCGTAGATGCGACGGAACCTGTTCGCGACGAGCCCCTCGCGCAGGGCCTTGATGATCGGGATGCCGCCGGCGACGGAGGCCTCGAAGAAGAACTGGCCGCCGTGTTTCTTGGCGGTGGCGAAAAGCTCGGGACCGTGGGCGCAGAGGAGCGCCTTGTTGGCGGAGACGACGGTCTTGCCGCGCTTGAGCGCCTCGAGCGTGACCTGACGGGCGATGCCGGTGCCGCCGATGAGCTCGCATACGATCCGGATCTCGGGATCGGTGGCGATGGAGAGCGGATCGGTCGTGAGCTGCCTGGCCTTCAGGCGCACGGCGCGCTTCTTCTTGAGGTCGCGCACGGACGCGCGGGCGAGCACGAGCCTGGCGCCGAGGCGGGCCTCGAGTTCGGGGCGGGCGCGCTCGATGTGTTTCCACACGCCCTGGCCGACGGTGCCGAGGCCGCAGATGCCGATATTGATGACGGAAACGCTCATGAAATTATGACCTGGGATTGATGATTTATGGTTGAGCGGAGTTCTCCGACGCGACGTCCGGCTCGGCGGGCTTCTTGACGAACTTGTTCTCCGTGCCGTTGCAGAGGCGGACGATGTTCGAGCGGTGGCGCGCGATCACGAAGACGCCGAGCACGGTGGCGAGAATCGCGAAGGCGGTCGGCGAGCCGAACAGCCAGGCGGCGGCGGGCAGCGCGACCGAGGCGACGATCGAGGCGAGGGAGACGTAACGGGAGATTTGGAAAACGACCACCCACAGCACGAGCGCGACGAGGGTCGGAAACGGAAGGAGAACGATGAGGCCGCCCGCCGAGGTGGCGACGCCCTTGCCGCCCTTGAAGCGCGTGAAGCAGCTGAAGCTGTGGCCGATCAGCGCGAAGACGAGGCCGGTGATCTGCATCCAGATCGTGGCAACCTCGTCGCAGGCGCAATCGGCGGCGACGGCGATGAGCGGCCAACCCGCCGCCACCGCGCCCTTCAGCGCATCGAGGAAAAACGCCAGATCGCCGGCGCGTTTGCCCTTCTTGCCAAACATGCCGCCGAGCACGCGCTTCACGTTCGTCGCGCCCGGGTTCTTCGAGCCGTGCTCGAAGATGTTCACGCCGAACTTGCGCGCGATCAGCCAGCCAAAGGGCAGCGCCCCGAGGAAGTAGCCGGCGACGGCGGCGAGAAGAAGCGGGATCAGCATGGGACGAGGAGAAGGGACCGTTTAACGCCGAACGCCCAACCTTTAACGCCCGACAACGGAATGCCTGCGCGATCCATTGAACGTTAAAGGTTAAGCGTTGAACGTTGCGCGTTCGGCGCGGCGCACGCCGCGCCGTCAGAGCTGCACGAACTTGGCCATCTTGATGTTCTCGTTGGCCTTGATCGCATCCCGCGCGGCGGCGCTCGGCTCGTGGTCGACGCGCACCACCATGTAGGCGGTGCCACCGGGCGTGAGCCGGGAAAGCGACATGTCGGCGATGTTCACGCCGTCGTTGCCGAGGAGCATGCCGACGGTGCCGACCATGCCGGGCTTGTCGCTGTTCTCGAGGACGAGGAGCGAACCCTCGGCGGCGACCTCGACCTCGCGGCCGTTGATGCCGACGATGCGGGGCTCGTTGTTCTTGCCGATGATCGTGCCGCGCGCGGAGTGCACGGTGCCGTCGCCGCCGGTGGCCTCGATCTCGATCAAATCGGTGTAGTCGCCGGCGTCGGAGCTCTTCACGACCTCGAACTGCACGCCGAGGCGCTGGAGGAGCGTGGGCGCGTTGACGGCGTTCACGCTGTCGCCGCTGATGCGACGGAGGAAACCGCTCTGCACCGCGCGGGTGATGGCGTTGACGTCGAGGTCGGCGACCTTGCCGGTGTAGGCGACGCGGAGCTTGGCGATCTGCTTCGGCGCGATCTGCTGCACGAGCGTGCCGAGCTTGCCGCCGAGGGCGATGTAGGGCGCGAGCGTCTTGGCCGAGGCGGCGTCCATCGAGGGCAGGTTGACGGCGTTGCGCACGGCGCCGTGGAGAAGCACGTCGGTGATCTGCTCCGCGATCTCGATGCCGACCGACTCCTGCGCCTCGGCGGTGGAGGCGCCGAGGTGCGGCGTGAGGGTGACGTTGGGAAGGCTGCGGAACTCGCTGTCCTTGACGAGGGGTTCGTCCTCGAACACGTCGAGGCCGGCGGCGGCGACATGACCGCTCTTCAGCGCCTCGAGAAGCGCCGACTCCTTGATGATGCCGCCGCGGGCGCAGTTGAAGAGACGGACGCCCTTCTTGCACTTCGCGAGCGCGGCCTCGTCGATCATGTATTTCGTCTCCTGCGTGAGAGGCATGTGGACCGTGATGTAGTCGGCCTGCGGGAGGAGTTCCTCGAACGAGACGGCCTCGACGCCCATCGCCTTCGCGCGGCTGGGGGCGAGGTAGGGATCGTAGGCGACGACCTTCATGCCGAAGGCGAGCGCACGCTTCGCGACCTCGCCGCCGATGCGGCCCATGCCGACGATGCCGAGGGTCTTCTTGAAAAGCTCGACGCCGCCGAACGATTTGCGGTCCCACTCGCCGCGGCGCATCGAGGCGGCGGCGTTGGCGATCGGACGGGCGCCGCAGAGCATGTGGGTGAAGGTGAGCTCGGCGGTGGCGATGGTGTTGCCGCCGGGGGTGTTCATGACGACGACGCCGTGCTCGGTGGCGGCCTCGACGTCGACGTTGTCCACGCCCACGCCGGCGCGGCCGACGACCTTGAGCTTGGGGGCGGCGGCGAACACCGCACGCGTGATCTTCGTCTCCGAACGGACGGCGATCGCGCTCACATCCTTCACCAGCTCGATGATCTTCTCGGGAGAGGAGCCGTAAGCCTCGATGACTTCAAAGCCCGGCTGCTGACGCAGATAGGCGACGCCCTTGGGTGAGATCTTGTCGGCGACGAGGATTTTCATGGAAGGAAAAGGGTCTAGGTAATGCCCCGCCTCCCCGACCCGGCAAGGAAAAGCTCGGCGCGTGGCAACAGCCCCCTAGCCTCGGACGCCATGACGCGCATCCAGCAGCAATACGCATTCCTCACCGAGTGCCTGAAACTTTCGGAAATCTTTCGTCAGGCGCTGCTTCCCGTGAGCCGCCGCCGGGAGAACGACGCCGAGCATTCCTGGCACCTTTGCCTGATGGCGATCACGCTCGCGGAGCACGCCAACCAGCCCGTCGACCTCGCCCGCGTGCTGAAGATGCTCATCATCCACGACATCGTGGAAATCGACGCGGGCGACACCTACGCCTACGACACGGCGCGCATGGCCGGGCAACACGAGCGCGAGGCGAAGGCCGCCGACCGCATCTTCGGGCTGCTCCCGCCCGACCAGGCCGTCGAACTGCGTCAATGCTGGGAGGAGTTCGAGGCGAAGATCACCCCCGAGGCGAAGTTCGCCGCCGCCATCGACCGCCTCCAGCCGATCCTGCTCAACGTTCTCTCGGGCGGCGAAAAATGGCGCGAGCACGGCGTGACGAAGGCGATGGTCGTCGCGCGCAACCAACACGCCAACGACGGCGCCTCCGCGGTCTGGGCCCATGCGCTCACGCTGCTCGACGACGCCGTGGCGCGCGGCTTTTTGCCCGCGGAATAACCCAACGAAACGAGTGGAAACCAACCGGGGGCCGGGCCCCGCCGGACGCGCACGGGGCGCGCCGCGGCCTTACACGAGATCCGGCGGCACGGTGGCGACCGCCTCCTCGAGGGTGGTGACGCCCTCCTTCACCTTGAGCAGGCTGTCCTGGTGGAGGGTCTTCATGCCGCCGCGCATCGCGATTTTCTTCAACTCGGCCGACTCGAGCCCCTTGTTGATGCCCTCGATGAGTTCGGAGTTGGTCACCATGAGCTCGTGGATGCCGACGCGACCCTTGTAGCCGGTGCCATTGCACTTCGGGCAGCCCTTCGGGTTGGCTTTGAAAATCTGGCCGCTCCAACCGATGCCGGTCTCGAGAAGTTCCTTCTCCCGTCCTTCGGGCTCATGCGTGACCCGGCAGGTTTTGCAGACCCGGCGCATGAGTCGTTGGGCGCAGACGCAGAGCAGCGAGGAGCTGATCATGAAGGGCTCGATGCCCATGTCGGTGAGACGGGCGATCGTGCTCGGGGCGTCGTTGGTGTGGAGCGTGGAGATGAGGAGGTGACCGGTGAGCGCGGCCTCGACGGCGATGCCGGCGGTCTCCTTGTCGCGGATCTCGCCCACGAGGATGATGTCGGGGTCCTGACGAAGATAGGCGCGGAGCGCGCTCGCGAACGTGAGCCCGATCTGCCGGTGCATCTGCATCTGGTTGATGCCGGGCAGCGTGTATTCGATCGGGTCCTCGGCGGTGCGGATGACGAGCTCGGGGCTGTTGATCTCGCCGAGCGCGGAGTAGAGCGTCATGGATTTTCCACTACCGGTCGGGCCGCAATGGAGGATCATGCCGTAGGGCTGGCGGATGCACTCGCGGTATTTGGCGAGATTCTCCTCGGAGAAGCCGAGCGCGGTGAGCGGCAGCGTGGACTTCTGCTTGTCGAGGATACGCATGACGACGCCTTCGCCGTGGTTGAGCGGCGCGGTGGAAACGCGCAGGTCGACGTCGATGCCTTTTTTGGTGAAATGCTTGAAGACGATGCGGCCGTCCTGCGGGAGACGACGCTCGGCGATGTCGAGATTGCACATGATCTTGAGGCGCGCGATGAGCGCGGGCCCGACCTTGTGCGGAAGGCGGAGCTTTTCCTGGCAGACGCCGTCGATCCGGTAGCGGACGACGATCTCCTTCTCCCAGGGCTCGATGTGGATGTCGGAGGTGCCGGAGTAGTAGGCGTCCTCGATGATGCGGTTGGCGAGCTGGACGATCGGGGCGGAGTCCTCGGTGACGTCGGCCTCGGCGGTCTCGCCCCCCTCCTCCATGCCATACTCGGCGCCGATGGCGCCGACGACGTCGTCGAAACCGGCGGGACGCGAGGCCTCCTTGGCGAACTTGTCCTTGATGTCCTTCTCGCGGGCGAGAAGGCGGACGACTCGCTTGCCGGTCAGCTCGGCGACCTTTTGCGGGATGGCCAGGTCGAAGGCGTTGCCGACGGCGAGGAGGATGGTGTCGCCGGCGTAGCCGACGGGCAGGCAAAGGTTCTCCTCGCAGAATTCCCGGGGAATCCGTTCGTAGGTCGAGGAGGTGACCCGGAATTTCGCGGCGAAGAAAGGAGCGAGGTGGTAGGCGCGGGCCTTGGCCACGAACAGCTGGGTGGCGGTGACGCCGTGCTGTTCGAGCAGGAGCTTGTCGAGTTCGTCGCCGGATATCTCGTCGGGGCGCGAGGCGAGCTCGCCGACCTGCTCGGGCGTGAGGCGGCCCTGTTTTTCGAGTTGTTGGACGATCTGGAGCTGAAGTTTGCCGAGCGGCATCGCGGAAAGGGGATTTTTTCGGGGGAGTGGCTAGGGACCGGCGTTGTCAGGATTTGGGGGCGGAGAGGCGTTCCAATGCGTCCGAGATCGTCTCCAAGGTGGCGCCATACCAGATGATCTGCCCGCCGAGTTGCTTTTCCCAGAAGGTGCGGACGGCCGGGCTGAGATAGTAGGCGGTCGCGACAAGCACGAAATCTTCGTCGCGATCGAAGGGCAAAGTCCAGGTGGCCCAGCAGGCGGCGTGGTTGAGGCCGACGCGCACCTCCTCGGAGCCCTCGTAGGCATGGAGGTCGATCAGGCCGATGCCGTGTTCGTCGACGCAGTGCTGGAGCACGTCCTCCTCCTTCACGGCCTTCAGGTCGTAGGCGAGGACGCCGAGAAGGGTGCACTGGCGCGGGGTGCCGTCGGCGATGAGTTCGAGCAGCTTTTCGTTGGCGTTCTCAAGCTGATCGACGGACACGAGGTTGGCCTCGACGAGGCTGGCGCCGAGCAGGCGGTTGGCGCGCATCAACAGGGAGCGGATCTCGGCGGGAGCGGGAGCCGTCGGGGAAGGAGGAGTGGGTTCGGCCATGCGGGGAAAAAGCGGGGGGATTCGGGCAACCGAAGCGAGAAACGGACCAAGGGAAACGCCGATCAGGCGACGGCGCGGGGTCGCGACATCAGGCGGGGTTTGCCGCCGTGTTTGATGACGCGGGTGCGGATCGCGGTCTTGAGTTCCTCGAGTCCGTCACCGGTGAGGCAGGAAATTTTGAGGATATCGACCTTATACTTCTTCTTGAAGGTGGTGAGGTTTTTCTTCGCCTCGGGCAGGTCGACCTTGTTGGCGACGACGAGACGCGGCTTCTTCAGCAGCTTCGGATCGTAGGCCTTCAGCTCGGCCAGGAGCGTGGCGTAATCCTCGCGCGGATCGCGCTCGTCGACGCCGGCCATGTCGATGAGGAACATGAGCAAGGTGCAGCGCTCGATGTGGCGGAGGAACCGATGGCCGAGACCGCGGTTCTCGCTCGCGCCGGCGATGAGGCCGGGCACGTCGGCAAGGAGGAGGCGGTCGTAGGTTTCCGGATACTCGATCACGCCGATCTGGGGATGGAGCGTGGTGAAGGGATAGGCGGCGGCCTTCGGGCGGGCCTTGGTGATGGCGCGGGTGAGCGAAGATTTGCCGGCGTTGGGGAAACCGACGAGACCGACGTCGGCGATGGATTTGAGGACGAGCCGGAAGGTGCCCGACTCGCCGGGCTTGCCGGGCAGGGCGATGCGCGGCGCGCGATTCACGGACGACTTGAAGTGCGGGTTGCCCCAGCCGCCGTTGCCGCCGGCGCAAAGCACGATGCGCTGGCCGTCCTCGGTGATCTCGGCGACGACCGCGCCGGTTTCCTCGTTGATGACGACGGTGCCGAGCGGCATCCGCAGGATGGCGGATTTGCCCTCGCGGCCGTGGCACTCCTTGCCCTGGCCGTGTTCGCCGCGCTCGGCGTTCCAGTGCGGCTTGTATTTGTAGTCGATGAGATTGTTCGTGTCGTCGTCGCCGACGAGGATGACGTCCCCGCCCTTGCCGCCGTCGCCGCCGTTGGGACCGCCCCAAGGCTCGTATTTCTCGCGCCGGAAGGACACGCAGCCGCGCCCGCCGTCGCCGGCTTTCACTTTGATCACGCACTCGTCGATGAACATCCCGCCGGATGGTGCACAAAGCCCGGCGCTTGCCAAGGGGTCGCGCGCGTTCGGAGGGCGGAGCGGGTGTCAAAGGTCCGCCAAAACGCCCGGACGGCGGGCCGGAGCGGTCTTCCGGCATCCGCGCCGGCCCCGTTGACAGCGTCCGGGAGCCTTCCCAGCCTTTCGCGTTTCTCCCGCCACTTCATGGAAGCCACCACTTATACGCTCGAGTTCGAGAAACCTTTGCGCGACCTCGGCGCCCAGCTTGAGCAACTCCGCAAGCAATCGCTCGAGAACAACTTGGACCTCGGCAAGGAGATCGCCGCCATCGAGAAGAAGATCGCCGCCACCCAACGCGAGATCTACTCCAGCCTCACCCCGTGGCAGCGCGTCCAGATCGCCCGCCATCCGAAACGCCCCTACGCCCTCGATTACGTCGCGCTCATGTGCACGGGTTTCCAGGAGCTGCACGGCGACCGCCAGTTCGGCGACGACCGCGCCCTTGTCGGCGGCACCGCCTTCTTCGACGGCCAGCCGGTCATGATCATCGCCCAGCAAAAGGGCCGCGACACCAAGGAAAAGATCGCCCGCAATTTCGGCATGCCGCAGCCCGAGGGTTATCGCAAGGCCCTCCGCCTGATGAAACTCGCCGAGAAGTTCGGCCTGCCCGTGCTCACCTTCATCGACACCCCCGGCGCCTACCCCGGCCTCGGCTCCGAGGAGCGCCACGTCTCCGAGGCCATCGCGGTCAACCTCCGCGAGATGGCGCTGCTCGGCGTGCCCACCATCTCCATCGTCGTCGGCGAGGGCGGCTCCGGCGGCGCCCTCGGCATCGGCGTCACCGACCGCGTGCTCATTTTCGACAACAGCTACTATTCCGTGATCTCCCCCGAAGGCTGCGCCGCCATCCTCTGGAAAGATCCCGCCGCCGCGCCGAAGGCCGCCGAGGCGCTCAAGCTCAACGCCGACGTCCTCGAGAAGCTCGGCGTGGTCGACGAAGTCATCCCCGAACCGTTCGGCGGCGCGCACAACGACCCCGAACAGGCCGCCTCCACGTTGAAGTATTCCATTCAGAAACACCTCAACGACCTCCGCGCGTTGAGCCCGAGCAAGCTCCTCGACGCCCGCTACGAGCGCTATCGCCACCTCGGCGTCTATCAGGAGGCCGACGCCACCCACAACTGATCCCCTCCCCTCGCCTCCCGTCGCCGCCCTTTTTCCCCGGGCGGCGTTCTTGTGTCCGGCCATGAGCAAAGATCCGTCCCTCGCCCGCCTCGCCGAACCGACCTCGTCCAACCGGCTCCGCTCCCTCGCCAAAGGCGACCGTCCCCAGGAACGCGCCCTCGCGCACGGCGTCGGCTCGCTCGCGGACGCCGAGTTGATCGCGCTCCTGCTGCGCAGCGGCACCCGCGGCCACGACGTCGTGAGCCTGTCCACCCGCCTCCTTGCCGAGGCCGGTTCGCTGCACGCGCTGACACGTTGGCGCGACGCGGATTTTCGACGCCTCAAAGGCATAGGAAAGGTCAAGGCCCTCCAGCTTTGCACGGTGATGGAGGTCGCCCGTCGCGTGCTCGGCGCCGACCGCCAGCTTCCGCCTGAGCTCAACTCGCCCGACGATATCTACGCCTACCTCCGCCCGCGGGCCCTCGGCCTCGAAGTCGAAAAATGCTGGGTCGTGTCGCTCAACACCCGCAACCGCATCCTGCGCTGCACCGAGATCACCTCCGGCACCAGCCGCCAGACGCTTGTGCGACCCGCGGAGGTGTTGCGCGAAGCGGTGCGCGAGGGCGCGAGCGCCTTCGTCCTCGCCCACAACCACCCGAGCGGCGATCCGCAGCCCAGCTCGGCCGACGTCTCCGTCACCCGCCAGCTCCGCGCGGCTGCCGAGCTCGTCGACATCTATTTTCACGACCACGTGATCCTGGGCGAAACAGCCAAGGACCCGATCGGCGTCGGCTACTACAGCTTCCGGCGCGGCGGGCTCTTGTGAGGGTGTTCTGCGACTACGGAAAATCCGCCCAAAAAACTCCTTGAACTTCCCGGTGAGCATCGCGAAGTTCCGCCTCCCGTTTTTGGTGCGATATCCAAGTGGCCAAAGGACGTTGACTGTAAATCAATTCGGCTTCGCCGTTCGCTGGTTCGACTCCAGCTCGCACCACCACTCTAAAACCCCGGTCGCCACGCCGGGGTTTTTTCGTGCCCGAGCCCGGTGGATCGGACGCGCGCAGGCCTCGGCATCCAAAAGCGGCACGGAATCGAAAGCGCTCCGCGCTTCCGCTACACAACACATCTAGCGTAGCGGAACGGCGGAGCCGTTTCGCCGAATATCTTTCCCCACGGCGCCATCACCCATCTTCCCGGATCTGGACTCACAAAAAAACTCCGACCGAAACCGGTCGGAGCTCGAAGAGAGAACCCAGAGGAAGGGCACCAGCCCGACGGCGATCTCAGCTCGCCGCCGGCGGATTGCCGGTCTCGGGCCGGTTCTCCGTGGAAGATTCGGGTTCCGACTCCGGTTGCGTCTCCGCCGCGGGTGCTTCGGCCTGCTCGGATTGCCCGGCGGGGTCGGCCGCGCCGGCCTCGGGCTCCGTGGTCGCGGGAGCGGGCTGCGGCGCTTCGGGGAAATTCTCCGGATCGATCTCGGCGGATTCGATCTCGCGCTTGCGCGCCTCGACCATCGGCGGCGGGCAGAACAGCGAGCCGTCGACGAACTCGGTCACGTAGCCCTCCTTCACAAGGTAACGCAGATCGCCCTTCAAGCGGGTGATCTTTTCCTGCTCCTCGGGAGGCACCGGCTCGGGCGGCTGGCCTTCGGCCGGCGCGGGGCGCGGGGCGAGATTGAGCATGCGCTGCGGCAGTTCGCTCTCCCTCACCATCGGATTCGCCTCGATGAAGGAGATCAACGCGCTGAGCGATTCGGAGAAAACCTGTCCCGGCACGCGGAAGCGGCGCTTCACGGCGCAGACGTAGCTGATGCCCTTCGAGCCCTTCTTGAAGATCGTGAAGTGCTCGCGACGCAGGCGACCGCGGAGCGCGTTGGCCGTATCCAACGGGAAACGACGTTGCGCGGCGAGGGCGCCCTCGACGGCGCGGCGGATTTCGCTCGTGGGAGGAATGTTTTCCAGGATACGCCCCGGGAAACGCAGTTGCTCCACGGTGCGGACGACCCGCTCGCGGGCGGTCGTCAACAGATGCTGGCGCGCTTCCTCGAGGGTGTCGAAGGAAGGGCCGGCGGGAACGGCCTCGGGCGCGGGAGCCGGAGCGGTTTCCTCGGCGGCAACGGCGGGCGCCTCCCCTTCGGCGGCGGGCGCCGTCGGAGCCGGGGACTCGGCCGATGCCGGAGATTCGGCGGCGGCCTTCGCCGCGGCGGCCGCCCCCTTCGCGGGAGCGGGCTTCCACGTGTAGCGCGTGGCCTTCTTCATTTTTTCCAGCCACTGCGCGACGACCTCGGGATCGCGCACCGTCTCGATCTTCGCCTTGTAGGCCTCGAGCGGCATGCGGATGTGGGCCGCATGATGCTGCGCCACGATCTGATTGTAACGATGGTAGTTCGGCGGCCCGAGCAGCGTGCCGGTGATCGTGCAACGGTTGACCACCTGGAAGTTGCCCTTGGGCGGATCGACCTCGACCTCGGAGGTCTCGAAAAACAGCCCGAGGTGGTTGTCGAGCACGTGCGCGATCGCCGCGTCCTCGGTCTCGAAAGGAATGCCGTCCGGCACCGAGATGAAGAAAGGCGCGGGCTTCACCGAGGGCGTGGCGGGCGCGGCGCCTTCTTCGCCGGTGGCCGACGATCCGGGTTTGGCGCCGGGCGCGATGCGCTGCACCACCGCGACAAAGCGATCGTTTTTCTCGACCACCGACTTCGCGATGTAGAACAGCTCGAAGGTGCGGCAGGACTTGCGGATCGCGTCGGCCAGGATCTTGAAGCTACTGTCCTCGGGATAGAAGGTGACCGTGAAATGGGGGCTGACGTAGGGCCCGGCTTCACGAGGTTGTCCCCGAAACTCCCCGCGTGCCCCGCCCGGATGGCCGCCTTCGCGACGCGGGCCGCGAAATTCGCCCCGGGAACGCTCGCCGCGCGGGCCGCCCCGATCGTCACGGCGTTCGAAACGCGAAGCTCCCCCGCGGGTGTCCGGGGAACCGGACGCATCGCCTTCGCCGCCCGATGCGGGAGACGAGGCGGGACGACGGAAATCGCGCCGGTCACGACGGACCGGACCGTCCCCGCCCTCGCGACGCGAGCGGTCGTCGCGGCGGTCGGATCGACCTCCGCCCCCGCCGCCAGGCGAAGCTTTGTCCTGGGTCCAGGAGGTGCCGAAGCTGAACCCCTGCAGTTGCGAAAGGTCTAGCTTGTTGAGCCCTTGTTCGGGCGTTTGCGGTGAGGGCGTCTCGTCCATGCGGTAAAAGCGGGCGTCGCGAAAATGCCTGCGGGCGTTGGTGGGCTGGAGGGCGGAATGGCCTGCGCGTAGAGGCACAGGTCGTGCCAGCTTCGCGGCGACTTTTGCACAGGCAAGCCGTTTCCCGGGGCACACCGCGCCGTTTTGCGACATATTGAAGACGATGCATCCGACTCCGAGCCCCCGCCCCGCCTTCGCTCCCGCAAAATCCGCTTCCCATGCCCCCCGCCCGGCACACGATGGCGACCCCGATTTTCCTCGATTGTGACCCAACCCGCCGCTCCATCCTCCTCCGCCGCCTCGCCCGCGGGTCTCGGCCGCTACCGACGACACCTTCATCACCTGAAGGGCGCGCGCATGAGCCTTTTCCTCGGGCTGGTCTCCGGCGCGGTCTATTCGGTCAGCAGCGGCGCGGGTTTGCCGCTTATTTTCAAGACGCTCCTGCCCATTTTCTTCGGACGGGAAAATGAGGCCCCCGCGGTGCTCGTGGAGTTTTCCAAGCGTCTCTTCGGCGACGCCTATGTCGAACGCCTGATGCTGGTGGCCTGTTTCGGCCTCCCGCTGATTTTCGCGGTGCGCGGACTGGCCGCCTATGCCAACCGCTACTTCGTCAACAAGGCCGGATTCATCGTCTTGGAAAGCCTGCGCACGGAAGTTTTTAACCGGCTCCTGAGCCTGCCGCTGGGCTTTTATCAACGCCACAAGGCCGCCGATCTCCAAAGCCGGCTCATGGGCGACACCGAGCGCCTGAAGATGGTCGTCGTCAACGTCAGCAGCGAGATCATCAAGCAGCCCCTCACCCTGCTTTCCGCCCTCGGCTACCTCACCTACCTCTCGATCACCGAACGCAGCGCTCTCTTCGCTCTGATCGCCATTCTCAGCGTTCCGCTCTGCATCCTGCCGATCCGGGTCGCGGCCAAACATCTCAAGCGGCGCTCCGCCCAGCTCGCGGAAAAAAGCAGCGACCTCGGCGTCGCCGCGATGGAAACGCTTCAGGCCCCGCTCGAGATCCAGGCCTACAACCTCCAGGAACGCCAGCGGCGGAAGTTCGTAAGCCAGATCCGCGACATCTTCCGCGTCTCCCTGAAGACGGTGAAATACCAGTCCATGGTCACCCCCTTGATCGAGGTCGTCTCCGTCTGCGGTTTCGTCGCGGCGCTCTACTTCGGCACGAAGGGCGGCATGGACTTCGCCACCTTCAGCTCCCTCGCCATCGCCCTCTACATGTCCTACGAGCCCGTCAAAAAGCTCAGCACGGTGCACGCCTTGATCAAAACCGGCGAGGTCTCGCTCGAGCGCCTCGCCAAGGTGCTCGACGCCGAGGACACGGTGCCCGCCGCGAAAAACCCCCGCCCCTTCCCCGCGGGTCTCCCCACCATCACCCTTCACGGTGTGTCGTTCACCTATCCCCCCCGGGTCGGCGCGACCGAAAACCCGCCGCCCGCGCTCGACAATGTGGACCTCGTGATCCGGCCCGGAGAAACCCTCGCGCTCGTCGGTCGCACCGGCGCCGGCAAGTCGACATTCATCGCGCTTATCCCCCGCTTCTACGATCCGCAAAAAGGCGCGGTCCGCTTCGACGACGTCGACGTGCGCGAACTGGACAAAACCGAGCTGCGCTCGCGCATCTCCGTCGTGCAACAGACGCCCGTCCTGTTCGCCACCACCTTCGCCGAAAACATCCGTTTCGGCCGACCCGACGCCTCGCTCGAGGAGGTGATCGCCGCCGCGCGCCGCGCCCAGATCCACGACTTCATCGCGAGCCTGCCCAACGGCTACGACACCATGGTCGGCGAACGCGGCTCCACGCTTTCGGGAGGTCAACGCCAGCGCGTCGCCATCGCCCGCGCCTTCCTCAAGGACGCTCCCATCCTCATCCTCGACGAGGCCACCAGCGCGCTCGACTCCGAGAGCGAGTCCCTCATCCAGCGCGCCCTCGCGGAACTCGTGCGCAACCGCACCACGATCATGATCGCGCACCGGTTCAGCTCGATCAAACACGCCACGCGCATCCTCGTGCTCGACCGCGGCCGCCTCGTCGGCGACGGCGACCACGCCACCCTGCACGCCACCAACGCCATCTACCGCGAGCTCTACGACCGGCAGGCGCTCGAAGGCGAAAAAGCCTGAACGACCCCGCTCCGCCCCGCCGCATGCCCGCCGCCCCCCGCGTCGCCATTCTCGAAAAGCAAGGCCGGTTCCTCTCCTGGCACCGGGATCTCGTGGCCGGCTTCCGCGCCCGCGGCGCAAGCGTATCCTCCTTTCAACTACGCCCCTTGGACTGGCGGGAATACCGCGCGAAATGGCGCACCCGTTCCCCCTCGCTGGAGAACCCCGCCGTGATCGCCCGCGTCGCCTCCGAGCTGCGCGCCTTCCGTCCCGATCTCGTCCTCGTCCTCAAACACCCCGGGCTCCCTCCGCAGGCCCTCGACGCCTGGCGGACGGCCGCCCCCCGCGCCCCCTTCGTCGGCTGGCTCTGCGATCACCTCGCCGCGTGGCCGGCGACGCTCTCCCCCGGCTTCGACGGCGTCTGCCATTTCGATTCGGCCACCCGTCCGATCCTCGAGCAGGCATACGGGAACAGGGCGGTCCGGTTCGTCCACCTGCCCCTCGCCGTCGACCCCGCGCGCTACCCCTTTCGCGACGTTCCCGTTTCGCTTCGCCGCCCCTCGCTTGTTTTCGCGGGGAAAAACTCCCCCGATCGGAAAAAACAGCTCGCCGCCTACCGCGCGGCCGGAGGCCGGGTGGAGGTGCACGGCCCGCGTGCCGACGTCGGCTGGCGCCTCTGGCGCCGACGCCTCCTCGACGCCCCGAGGCTGGCCCGCCTGTATTCCGGGCATTTCGCCGTCCTCAACCTCCTCCAATCGCCCAACACCGTCCACGGCCTCAATCTCCGCGCCTTCGAGGTGCCCGCGGCCGGCGGACTCTCCACCTACCCGCTCGTTCCCGACCTCGCGTCGGCCTTCGTGCCCGGCGAAGAAGTCGTCGCCTACCGCGACCTCGCCGACCTGAAGACGCAGATCGACGCGCTCCTCGCCGATCCCGACCGGGCCGCCGCGATCGTCTCCGCCGGACGCGCCCGCGTGCTCCGCGAACACACCTTCGCCCACCGTGCCTCCCGGCTGCTCGCCGACTGGCTGGGCTGATCATCCCGTTTCCCGCCGCTCCCATGTCGTCCGCCGCTCGCATCCGAGTAAAGTTCCTCAGCCGGATCAAACTGCCCGACGCCAATCTCGGCCGCGACTATCTCCGCCGTTTCCCCGGACGCTCCCCCTCGTTCGGTCGCTGCGACTTCGTCTTCGATCCCGCGGCACGCGACTACGACTGGCTCGTGGTGTATGACGACCTTCCCCGTGCCGCGCCGCGGGAGCCCCTCGCCTGCGCGCAACAAAACACCCTTCTGCTCACCGGCGAACCCTCCTCCATCACGGTCTACGGACGCGCCTTCCTCCGCCAGTTCGGCCACGTGCTCACGAGCCAGGAACCCTGGGCGCTCAAACATCCGCGCACGATCCGCCGGCAAGCCGGACTCTTCTGGTATTATGGCGGCACCCGTGAACGCGGCTCGTTCGACGCGCTCGCCGCCGCCACCCCGCCGGCCAAGACCAAGCTCCTCTCCACCGTGTGCTCCACCAAGGCGATGAAGCACACGCTCCACTCGCTCCGCCTGGAATTTACCCGGCGGCTCAAGGCCGACCTCCCCTCGCTCGACGTCTTCGGCTACGGCATGGGCGAATTGAAGGACAAGGCCGACGCCCTCGATCCCTACAAATACCACATCGCGATCGAAAACCACTCCTGCGACCACCACTGGACGGAAAAACTCGCCGACGCCTTCCTCGGCCACTGCCTCCCGCTCTACTTCGGCTGCACCAACCTCGACGCCTATTTCCCGCGGGAAAGCTACGTCTGGATCGACATCCGCGATTACGCCAAGGCCCGCGCCGAAATCGAACGCGTGCTCCGCTCGCCCGACGAATACGAACGTCGCCTGCCCGCCATCATCGAAGCCCGCCGCCGCGTGATCCACGAATACGCGACCTTCCCCCAGCTCGCCCGCCTGATCGAGGAGCGGCACAATCCGGACGCCCCGCGCGCCCGGGCCGGCAAGCTCCTCCGTGGCCGCCGCTCCCTGCGCCTGCGCCATCCGCTGGACGCGATGCTCGACGTATTCGACAAAGGCCTACAAAAAACCCGGCACCTTTGGAGCCCGCGATGAAGTTCAGCGTCCTGATAAACAACTACAACTACGCCCGCTTTCTCCCCGAGGCCCTGGACAGCGTCTTCGCGCAGACCCATCCCCCCCACGAGATCATCGTCGTCGACGACGGCTCCACCGACGACTCCCTCGCCGTTCTCGAATCGCTTCGCGCCGCCCATCCCCGGCTCCGCGTCCACGCCCAGCCCAACGGCGGACAGCTCTCCGCCATGCGCGCCGGCATCTCGCTCGCCACCGGCGACTGGTGCGCATTTCTCGACGCCGACGACACCTGGACGCCGGAGCACCTGGCCAAGGCTGCCGACGCGCTGCAAACACATCCCGAGGCGTCGGCGTATTATTCCGGTCACCGCGAAACCGAGGGCCCGCCCCTTTATCGCAGCAAATGGCCGGCCGGCGCCGCCGGCCCCTTCGCCGGCCTCGTGTCCGTTACTGGCGTGCGGATCGGCACGATCACCTCGACCATTCTGCTGCGCCGCGACACGGCCCGGCTCGCGGTGGACCTCCCGCCCGAACTGAACCGCGATTGGCGCGTGCGCGCCGACGACGTGCTGCTTTACGGGGCGAGTTTCTCCGGAGCGGTCTTCGTGCACGAACCCGCGATGACGGTGAACTACCGGATACACGGCTCCAACGCCTTCGCCAACCAGCAGGACGACGAGCGCGAGCGGATTTACCTCGTCCACAAACAGCGACTCTTCGCCATCTACCGGGAACGCTTCGGCCTGCGTCCCGGCGAGGAACTCGAACGCCTCCGGAAAGAACTCCTGGAGGTGCCGCGCAATCTCGCCAGCCCGGAGGCCCGCCGCCGTTATCGGCGCGCCATCCGCCGCGTCGACGCCCCGCTGTTGGACCGGGCGCGAACCTTCATCGGCAGTTATCTCTGACCGGACAAGCCACGATCCCCCTCCGGACACAGCCTCGGCTATCTGCGCCTTTTCGCCGCCAAATCGCTCGGGACTTGTCTAAATCTCCCGCGGGAAAATTGTCGTGGCGAAGCATTGCGCACACCCCGCGTTCCATGAGGCCAAGCGTCCTGATCAACAACTACAACTACGCACGCTTCCTGCCGGAAACGCTCGCATCCGTCGCCGCGCAGGAACACCCCCCACACGAGATTATCGTTGTGGACGACGGTTCCACCGACGACTCCCTCGCCGTTCTCGAATCCCTGCGCGCCACCTATCCGAAACTCCGAATCCACACCCAACCCAACGGCGGACAGCTCTCCGCCATGCGCGCCGGTGTCTCTCTCGCCACCGGCGATTGGTGCGCTTTTCTCGACGCCGACGACCTCTGGCGCCCCAACCATCTCGCCGAAGCCGCGCGGATCGTCTCCGCGCATCCCGAAGTCGGCGCCTACTGCGGCGAACACAAGGAAACCTCCGGACCATCCATCGGACACACCTTCTGGCCCGAAGGTCCGCTCGGCCCCTGCGCCGGCATGGTCGCAGCTTCGGCGTCCCGCCCCGGCAGCCTCACCTCCGCGATGCTTCTCCGCCGCGACTTCGCCCTCCGCGCCTTTTCCCTCGGCCCCGAGTTTGACCAGGACTGGATCACGCGTGCGGATGATTGCATCGTTTATGGCGCCGCCCTGGCCGGCGCGGTGTTCTACCACAACCGCGCGATCACGCTCGATTATCGCATCCACGACGCCAACTCCTACGCGATCCAGTCGCTCAGTCCCTACCAGACCTACGTCTACGAGCTGCGCCGCTGGCGCCTGATTAAAGGCTACGCAGCGCGCTTCGGCATCGCCGAGAATCTCCTCTTCGACCTCATCCTCCGTGAACTGGAGGACTTTCCCGCCAACCGGTCGAACCGGCTCGTGTTCAAACATTTTGTCCGCGCCCTGCGCCGCGCCCCCGCCCCCTGGTCGCGGCGTTGGCGCGTCCGGCGCCGCCTGCGCGCTCTCGCCCCGGCCGAATCCTAGGCCGAGAGCAGTTCCCGCAGAGCCGGGTCGAGCCGCGCCACCGAGTGCAACTCCCGATACTCCTCCCATCGCGGCCGCATGCGCTCCCGCCACGCGGCCGGATTCGTCGTGATCGTCCGGATCGCCCGCAGGGCCGCCTCGGCGTCTCCCGCCGGCACCACCTCGCCCAAACGGTATTCACGCACCCTCGCCGCCATCAGATGCCCGTCGCTCACGATGATCGGCTTCTCGAACACCGCCGCCTTGGTCAGCGTGTTGCTGCTGTGCGGGAAATCCACGTAGGCGGCGAACAACACGTCGCACGCCTCCACCAACGAATTGTAGGCCCGCTCGTCGGGCACCCGTTCGCAGTGGAAGATCGCGTGCGGCGCCTCTGTCATCGCCCGCAAAAAGCAGGCCCGCTGCCCAGGATCGAACACCTGCCAGATCACGTTGCCCGCAAATAAAAACGCGAGATCCTCCGCGTCCGCGCGCAACGAGATCTCCGCCAGTGTCACGCAGCCCTTGCTCGGCTGCAGATGCCCGAGCGACCCCACCAAAGGTCGTCGTCCCGCGAACGCCCGGTAGCGGCGTCCGAGCGGATGACCCGCCCCGGCCGTCACGTCCGTGAAATCGGGCGCCACCACGACCGGGCGCCCGGTGTGCGCGCGCACTCGGTCCGCCATGCTCTCGTCCAACATCAGCAGTCCGCGCAGACCCGGCGTCGCCAGCAGCCGAGGGATCGGAAAATCCCGGTGCGCCCCCAAAGGAGGGCGCGTCGGATCATGAAACCAATGCGCCTGCAGATACATCCCCGACCACGGCAGACCCAGCCCCTTCACCACCGCCAACGCGTTCTGCACCTGGCTGTCGTAGATGCAGGTCAGAAAAACCTCCCCGCATCTCCGCCCCAGCCGCGTTTCCAACGCGTTCAGCGCCGTCCGAACCTCTCTCCCGTGCCGACGGGCGCGCCACCAGTTCGACCACCGCTTCCGTTTGCTCCGAAATGTCACCCGGGGGATGCGCCCAATCGCCAGGCGCCCCGGCTCCGCCCGCATGCTCGCCTCCAACCCCTCCGGGTTCGCGCACAGCACCGCCACCGAACAACCCAGCCGCAGCAAAGCCTCCACATAAAGACCGAGGTGCGTGTCGTGGTGCCCCCCCTGGTTCCACTCCAGCACCGCGATCGCCGAAGTCATGGCGCCGCCGTCCCTCTTCATGCCGGATTCCCGGGCGCGTCGCATCCAAAGATCTCGCGCGACAGCTCACGCACCTCGGCGTTTCCGCAGAGATCACGCATCAAGGGATGATCCGCATATGCACGCCACCGCTCACTCACCTTCATCGCCTGCGCACGTCCCGTCATCCGCTGCCCGTCGAAAGAGCTTCCTCCCCCGAAATTCGCCACCACGTTCAGACCGGAATCGGTCGGCTCCACGCCGAGACGCGCCGCCAGCTCCACGCGATACGAGGCGTCGGAAAACCACTTCGGATACGACACGGACAATACCTCCCCCTGCTCCGCCAGGCGCCGCGTGCGGCCCGCGAACTCCCGCGCGTAATCCAGCCACGCCGCCAGAAACCCCTCCGGAGGGATCACCCGCGGCGGCCGCGATGGGGGATTCTTGATCAGACTCGCCAACTGGTTCCACGGCTCGCGCATCGGCTGCACGATTCTCACCCGGGGCGCCGGCACCATTCCCAAAGTCGCGAGATAGGGCCGATACACTTCCTCGCGCCAGCGCGCGTGCTGTCCGACGAACTCGTCGATCGACATGTTCTCGATCACGAAAAGATTCGTGTTCGCCAAAAACGACCGGTTCGCCGCGTCGTATGGAATCGGGACGTAACGCTCGAAACCCGTGCGGCGAAAGCGGCGATACTTCCGCATCACCGACGCCACGAACGGGCGCAGGATCGCCGGCGTCTGCTCCAGAAACCGCATCGTCGTCTCCGCGATGTAATCGTTCGCCATACGCTCCACGTCCGGACCGGGCAGGAACTCCTCGGCCTTCCCCGCCCGTGATTGGAAATATGCCGTCGGCAGGCCTTCGATCGGCGCGAGCTGACCATCGAAATGGAAATCGTGGTCGTTGATCAAACGCGTGACTCCCGACAGATGCGGGATCAGCCACGAGACGATCGCGTGGATGCCGGAACGACGCAGGCCGATGAGAAACAAATCGGTTTCGGCGACCGGAACAACTGACGAGCCGGAGGTTGGAGTCATGAGTGGCCGTAAAAGCAGGACAGAAGTCGAACGGTTACAATCCATTTGAAGCGCCGATCCCGCACGGAGATCGAGCCGCCCTCACTCGCCGAATCGATACCCGCCCCACTCGATTTCTTCCGCAAATCGACGTTTCACCAGTTCCACGAGTTCCTCGTCATAGTAGCTCGTATAGTGAGCCCGGCTCGATTTGTTTCGATGCGGCAGATCATACGTCGGAAGACCGACGCGCTCGCACACGCGACGGAAATCGGCTTCGAGCGTTTCGTAACGTATGATGAAATCCAGATCATGGTCGAGCGGCGTCGAATAGCCACGACCGGTGAGCTTCCTCAGCATGCCCGGCTCGGCTTCCAGATTCACATAGTGACGAAACACCGGCGTCTCCCCGACGAGCGCGGCGAACGTCGCGCGATCCCACTCCTTCCTTCCCGCGTGCGGCGAAAAATAAAAGGAGACCATCATCTCCCAAGGATTCCTCAATGTGGCGAATTTGTAGAGCCTCGCGAAAAAATCCGGCTCCAGCTCGCGTTTGTAGTAACGGAGCGTGGAATGCTTCACAAGATCGTATTTCCGGTTTCTAACCTCGAAACGCTCCACGCCATCCTGATGCGCCGCCAAGCAAACCAATTCATCATCCGCATGCTCGCGCAGGGCGTCCTGAATGCTGTTCCCTCCGGTCTTGGGCACATGGACGAATAGAAACTGATACTTGGTCGAGATCATCGAACCGTCATCACTGAGATCCAGCCCATCGCTCGCAAGCCCGGAGGTCTCCGTCGCTCCTCCGGTTGATCCTTCGGCGGCTCCGCGACCGTCCACTTCGTCCGACAGGGAAAATTGACCTTGCAGACGAAGGTCGGGCTCATGGCATCCGCACCATGTTGTTCAGATGCACCCCAAAAATATTCTGCGTGGGCCGCAACAAGACCGGCACAACGTCCCTGGGGGCCGCCCTTCGAAATCTCGGTTTCAAAGTCGCCCCGCAAGCCCCCGCCGAACTCCTCACCCCCGAGTGGGCTCGCCGAGACTTCAAACCCCTCATTCGTTTCTGCCGCAAATACGACGCCTTCCAAGACGCCCCGTTCAGCCTCGATTTCACCTATGTCGCCATGGACCAGGCGTTCCCCGGCTCGCGCTTCATCCTGACGGAACGGGACAGCGCGGAGGTTTGGTATGAGTCTGCCGTGCGGTTCAGCGCGAAGCTTCTCGGCGTCGAGAGAGTGCCCACCGCCGAAGATCTCGGGAACTTCGAATATTGCGGGCAGCCCGAACGGAAGGGGGAGTTGTTGCGCCGCTGCCAGCTCGTCTACGGAATCACCCCGGACAAGGTATTCGACCGCGACATCTACATCGCCCACTACGAGAATCACAACCGATCCGTCCGGCACTACTTCCGCTACCGTCCGGACGATCTTCTAATCCTCAACCTCAAGCAACCAGACGCGATGGAGCGGCTGTGTCGCTTCGTGGGTCGCCCCTACAACGGCCAAAAGATGCCGCACGAAAACAAATCCTGCTAATCTCCCGGCGACCGGGTGAAACAAACCGTCACGCGGAACGTCCGCCGCCCAACAGTTCCGCCACGCTCACCGTCGCCGTGCCCATCTTCGAGACCACCACGCCGGCGGCGAGATTCGCGAGACGGGCGGCGTCCACCGGGCTCGCGCCGCAGGCGAGCGCGGCGGTCAGGAAAGCAATCACCGTGTCGCCCGCGCCCGACACGTCGAAGACCTCGCGCGCCTCCGTCGGCAGAACCTTCTCCACCTTCCCCCCGCGCGACACCGCCATGCCGTCCGCGCCCAACGTCACCACCAACACCCCGGGCGCGAACTCCGCGTGGATGCGCGCGCAAATCTCCTCGAGCGGATAAGGCTCGCCCAGGGCCGGCTCGGGCAAACCCGCCAGTTGCAGGGCTTCATGACGGTTCGGCGTGATCAGCCCCGCGCCGCGCAGGTCGAGCTGGCGCGAAGGCTTCGGATCGATGGCGAGCAAAGTTCCGCTCTTCGCCGTCAGCTCGCGCACCCGGTCGAGCAAAGCCTGCGTGACCACACCTTTCGCGTAATCGGAAACGATCACCGCGTCAGCCTCGGCCACCGCCGCGGCGAGCGCCGCCTCCCCCGCCGGATCGGCGAGCGGATCGTAAAGCCCGCGCGGTCCCTCGTGGTCGATGCGGCAAAGTTGCTGATTACGCGCCACGACACGTGTTTTCACCACCGTCGGGGTGGAGTTCCGGCGCAGGCAACGTCCGGCGTCGACACCGTGCCGGCCGAGGATGGCCGCCAGCATGCGGCCGTTTTCGTCGGCGCCGAGCGTGCCGAAAACCGCCGCCCTCGCTCCGGCCGCGGCAAGGTTGTGCGCGACGTTGGCCGCGCCGCCCGCTACACGCTTCTCCTCCGTGGCCTGCACGACCGGCACCGGCGCCTCGGGCGAGATGCGATGCACGTCGCCGAGGATGTAGTGGTCGAGCATCAGGTCGCCGATCACGAGGATGCGGCGGGAGGGGAATGCGGCGAGGAGTTCGGCGGTGGTCATGCGCTCGGCGGCTGGACGGAAAACGACGGGGTCGGATCGGACGGTCGGAAGAAAACTCAGTCCCATTGCTCGGCGTCGATCGCCTCGAGCCACTGGTGGAGAACAAGCGTATGCACTTCCTGGATACGCGCCGTGTTGCTGCTCGGCACGACGACCTCATGGTCGCAGGTGCCGCGGGCCTTGCCCCCGTCCTTGCCCGCGAGGAGCACGGTGGCGACGCCCTTCTTCCTCGCGGCCGCGAAGGCGGCGAGGACGTTGGCGCTGTTGCCGCTCGTCGTGAAGCCCACGAGCACGTCGCCGCGGCGGGCGAGCGCCTCGACGCCGCGCGAGAAGACGTGCTCGTAGCCGTAGTCGTTGCAGATGCAGGTGATCGCGGTCGGGTCGGCGTTGAGGCAGATCGCGGGCAGGGCTCGGCGCTCGCGCGAGTAGCGTCCCACGAGTTCCTCGGCGAGATGGAGCGCGTCGGCCGCGCTGCCGCCGTTGCCGCAGGTGAGGAGCGTGCCGCCGGCCTTCAGGCTGGCGAGGATCGCGGCGCCGGCCGCCTCGACCGCCGGGCCGAGCGCCTGAGCGGCGGCGAGGACGGCGCGGAGCTCATCGACACTCTGGGCGAAGGTGAGAAAGGAGCGGGATGCGGAGGGCATGGCGCGAGGACCGGTATGGTTCAAAATCCTTCGACCTCGCCGAGGCGACGGCCGGGCACGAGATAGTTGGAAACATAGTCGCGCACCGCGGCGTCGAGCGAGTGGCGCGGGCCGGTCCAGCCGGTCGAGTCGAGCCGCGCGGTCTCGGCGCAGGTGTAGTATTGGTATTTGCCGCGCAGCGCGTCGGGCAGCCGCACGAAGTCGATCTGCACCGGCAGGCCGAGCGCGCCGAAGATCGGCGTGACGAGCTCGATCCAGGTCGAGGCGCGGCCCGAGCCGATGTTGTAGAGGCCGCGCGCGGCGGGCGTCTCGGCGAGATGCAGCGTGGCGGCGACGGCGTCCTTCACGTAGAAGAAATCGCGCTTCTGCTCGCCGTCGCGGTAGTCGGGATGCTCGCTCTTGAAGAGACTCACGCGACCGGTCTCGCGAATCTGCGCGGTGGCCTTGTGGACGACGCTGCGCATGTCGCCTTTGTGGTCCTCGTTCGGGCCGAAGATGTTGAAATACTTGAGGCCGACGAGCCCTCGCTCGAACCAGCCCTGGCGTTTCGCGTGCTGGTCGAAAAAGTGCTTCGAGTAACCGTAGGCGTTGAGCGGACGGTAGAGGTCGAGTTTGTCCTGGCCGTCCTGCATGCCCTGCGCGCCGTCGCCGTAGGTCGCGGCGGAAGAGGCGTAGACGAAACGGCGTTCGCCGGCGAGCGACCACTCCGCGAGGCGACGCGTGTAATCGTAGTTGTTCTCCATCAGGAAACGCGCGTCGCGCTCCGTGGTCGCCGAGCAGGCGCCGAGGTGGAAAATCCATTTCACCGAACGCAAGCCGGGGCCGTCGAGGCGCGACCAGAGCGCGTCGGCGTCGACGTAGTCGGCGTAGCGGAGCGCGACGAGATTGCGCCATTTCTCGTCGGTGCCGAGGCGGTCGACCGCGATGATGTTTTCGCAACCGCGGCGGTTGAGTTCCCAGATGACGGCGCTGCCGATCATGCCGGCCGCGCCGGTGACGAGGATGGTGTCTTGCGCTTGGATCATTGCGGTCGAAAAAGGGCGGTGGATCGGTCAGCCGGCGGCGCTCGCGCCCTTCGCGATCAGGGCGGTGGTGGAGTGGCCGGCGACGAAGGGCATGATGCGGATGTCCGCGCCGACGGCGAGCAGCGCTTCGCGCTCGGAGGCCTCGAGCGTCTCGATCGTGTAGTCGCCGGCCTTGGTGTAGATATCGGGGCGCAGGGCGCGGATCTCCGGCGCGAGGCGCGGGCCGGCGAAAACGAAGGTCGCCGCCACGCAGCGCAGGCTGGCGAGCGCGTAGGCGCGGTCGGCCTCGGTGTTGAGCGGACGCGTCGGGCCTTTGAGCGCGCGCACGGAGGCGTCGCTGTTGACCGCGACGAGCAACAGGTCGCCGAGCGCGGCCGAGCGGTGCAGATACTCGATGTGGCCGCGGTGGAGCAGGTCGAAGACGCCGTTGGTCAGCACGACCTTTTTCCCGGCGGCGCGCGCGGCCTCCCGCCAGGCGACGGCGGCGGCGAGGTCGAAAACTTGAGGCGCGGGGATCTGGCTCATTCGGACCACGACAACACGTGGTCCACGGCCTCGCGGAAAGACGGAAATATCGGGTATTGCCCGAGCCCGGCCTCGCGTAACTCGGCCGCGAGGTCGTCCAGACCGGTCGCGACCCCGACCGCGCGGGTGCCGGCGGCGTGGCCGGTCTCCACGTCCGAGCCGCGGTCGCCAATGTAGCAAATCTCCTGCGGCTGGAGGCCAAACTCCGCCATGATCTCGCGCGCAAAACGCGGGGAGGGTTTGCGATACACCGCCGGGTCCTTCGGGTGCTCGGGCGCGGTGCAGATGCGCGCGAAAAGGTCCGGCCCGAGATCGAGCAGCTCGACCATCCTCGCGGTGCAGGCCTCGGCGTCGGCCACGGTGAACAGGCCGCGCCCCACGCCGGACTGGTTGGTGTGCAGGAAAAGTTTCACGCCCGCCGCCCGTGCCGTCGCCAGCGCCTCGCGCACGCCGGGCAACACCCGAACCTCCTCGGGTTTGTGCAGATACGGCACGTGCTCGATGAGCGTGCCGTCGCGGTCGAGGACGAGGGCTTTGATCGCGCTCATGGCAAAATCAACCGGCGCGCAGACGCAGCGCGACGACCACCCGATCCACCGAGAGATCCGCCAGTTCCTGCTCGCGGACGTAACCGACGTCGGGACCACGCGGGATCATCCGCACCGGATCGGTGTGACCCGACATGAGGACCAGGGTCGGCGCGCCCACCGACGCGGTGATGTGAATCGGCCCGGTGTCGTTGCCCACCACGCCGCGCGAGCGCCGCGCGAGCGCCGCTACCTGAAGGATGCTGGTCTTGCCGAGGAGATTCACGACCGAGGGCTCGTCCGCGCAGATCGCGTCCACCGTGTCCGCGTCCACCGGCGTGCCCACGATGACCGTCGCCAATCCACGCTCCTTCGCCAGACGACGCGCGAGCTCGGCGTAGTGTTTGGCCGGCCAACGCTTGTAGGGCCGGTGCGGCGCGCAACCGGGCGCGATCAACACGAAGTCCTTCGGCAACTCGAGCCCGTCGAGCGGCGCGTCCAACCACGAGAGATCGACCTCGCCCGCCGCGGGCACGCCGGCCGAAGCGATCATGTCGAGCTGCCGTCGCGGCACCGGCGCGTTGTCGCGGCGGTAGCGCGGCCAGGGATGCGAACAACCGCGCGCCATGCCCACCCACTCGGGGCGTTTGCCCGGACCGATCAGATGAAAATACGTCGCGGTTCGGTCGTTGCACTGGAGGTCGTAGACGCGCGCGAAGGCGCCGCCGCGCAGCAGCCGTCGCGTCGCGAGCCAGCGATCGATCCGCAGACCTCTCGGATTGAGGTCGGTCAACACCTCGTCGAACCACGGCATGTGCCCCGCGAACTTCACGTAAGCGGGACGCGTCAGCAGGGTCACGCGATCGGCACGATGGTGCGCGCGGATGGCCTGGAACGCGTCCATCGAATGGAACATGTCGCCAAGGGCGCCCAGCTTGATGACGAGGATGTTTCGCGGCATGGGAAACCGTTCAGCTCAGGCGCCGCGGGGCGAGGACACAAGTTCGCGATACACGCCGAGCGTGCGCGAGAGCATCGCCTCGAGCGTGAAGTCGACGTTCGACCGCGGCCTCGGGGCCGACGTGCCGCCGTCCGCCAGCCAACGCGTGAGCAGATCCGCCATCGCCGCGCGATCACCGGGCGTCACCGCGCCCTCGGGCAACATCGCCGCGAGCTGTTCCCCCACCCCGCCGTGCGCGTAGCCCGCCACCGGACGCCCGAGCGTCAAGGCCTCGATCGTCGTGCGACCGAAGGCCTCCGGATCGAGCGACAACGAAAGCACCGCAGCCGACTCCGCCATGATCTCGCGAAGGTCGCTTCGCACGCCGGTGAGCGTCACGTGCTCCGCCAACCCCGCCGCCCCGATCTTCGCGCGCAGCTCGCCTTCGTAGGCGCGCTTCCGAGGATGCGTCTCGCCCACCAGCGCGCCGTGCACCGGCAGACCGCGACGTCGCAGCTCCGCGACGATCTCCACGAAATCCTCCGCGCCCTTCCAACGCGTCAGGCGTCCCGGCAGCGTGACGAGCAATTTGCCGCGGGTTTCGGGAAACTGTTCCGCCCACGCGCGCCTCCACTCCTCCGGCGCCCTCCAACCGGTGGGATAGGCCGCCGGATCGACGCCGCGATGGATCGTTGTCAGACGCGCCGGGGCCACCCGTTTGTAGTTGTCCAGCACATACGCGCGCACGCTTTCGGAGACCGCGATCACGCGCTCCCCGCGCGTCATCACCGCCGAGTAAGCGTTGACCGAATAAAAACCGTGCACCGTGCTCACGAGCCGCGGACGCGTGAGCGGGTCCATCTTGCGCCACGCCAGCCACGCCACCCAGCCGGGCGCGCGCGAACGGATATGCACGATGTCGGGCCGCTCCGTCTCGAGCAAACGCCGCAGCGGACGCACCTGCAGGAGCGTGCCGAGGCGCTTCTTGTGCACCGGCATCGCGACGTGCCGCGCGCCAAGCTTCTCCAACGCGGGCACCATCCGTCCGCCCGCGGAGACGACGAGCGCCTCGTGTCCCTCCTCGACGAGACGCTGCGCCACCTCGAGCGTGCCGCGCTCAACGCCGCCGGAATTCAACTCGGGCAGGACCTGAATGATTTTCATCGAAAGCGCCTTCGTCGATTCAATGACCCACCGCGAATCAAAAGCTTTGACCCTTCAGTTAAACACATTGAGAGGTGCATCATTCACCGCATGACGCGGTGGCTTTCGCATCGCGCCTGGGCACTTCGTGCCAGCCGCCAATCCACCACCACGAAAGACCCGAAAACGTAATGCTCATCAGCCACTCGCGCCGCTTCATCTACCTGAAGACCGTCAAAACCGCCGGAACCAGTGTCGAAGCTTATTTCGAAAAACACTGCCTTCCTCCCGATCAACAGGAGTTCAAGCACTTGCGCGAGTCCTATGAAGGGCCCGCCGGCGTGGTGGGGTTCCGCGGACCAGTCCCGAAAGGTCGCCGTTGGTTCAATCACATGGACGCCGCATCCATTCGCGAAAAGATTCCCGCAGCACAGTGGAACGATTACTTCAAGTTCTGCGTCATCCGAGACCCTTTCGACAAGCTCGTGTCCGGATTCCACATGTTCGACGCCAAGCTCCGCAGCAAACCTTGGTCGGAACGACTCCGGACGTGCTGGCGCCGTTTTCGAGGCATAGGTTCTCCTATCGAACGAGCCGTCGGATCGACTCCGGTGGAACGGTTTCGAAGCTGGATCAAGCTCGGGGGCATGATCGACGATCGAGCCATCTACACCCTCGAAGGAGAATACTGCCCCAACTACTTTATCCGGTTTGAGCAGCTCACCGACGGCCTGCGTGAAGTGTGCCACCGCCTCGGCATCGAGTTCAACGCCGGCCAGCTACCCCAACTAAAATCGGGGGTTCGAAAAGGGGATATCTCGCTCGCCGATTATTACGATGACGAGTGCGTCGCCGCGGTGGAGCGTGTCTATTCTCGAGAACTAAAAGACTTCGGCTACCACGATCCTCGACTAACCAGGACAAGCACACCGGCACATTAAGCACCGGCATCCCCGCCCGATAGCACGCCCGCGCCGAACCACCGCGCGAGGATCAGCTCCGCGCAGCGCGCCGCCTCGTGGAAACGCGTCGCGGGCGCGGGCGGGTGCGCCGGGAACTCCGCCCCCCGCCCCCCCGCGCCGCGCCCCCCCGCGGGAAACCGGGCCGGGGGCGGGGTGGGTGGCCCGGAAACCCCCCCCGCCAGCCCCGCCGCGACGAGCCCCGCGATCGCGCGCGCCGGACGCCCGCCGTCGCCGCCTTTTTTTGCCGGCGACACTGGCAACACGCCCGTCGCCGCGCCCGCCGTGAGCGCCTCGTGCACCATGGAAACACTGTCCGCCGTCACCCACACCAGCGCCGCGCGCGCCAACTCGTCCGCGAGCCAGCCCGGCTTCGTCTCCTGATGCGGCACCTTGGTCACGCGAACGCCCGGCGGCGTCTCCAGTCCGCGCAGGAAGCCCCCCGGCGTGCGCCGCGAGTCGCCCACGATCCACTCCAGATCGGGGCGCGCCGCGATCACTCGCGCGATCATCGGCGCCAGCGCCGCGCCGTCCCAGCCGTGGTGCTTCGACGGACCGCCGATCAGCACCAGTCCGCGCGCCTCCTTAGCCGGCAAATCCTCCGGCACGCGGTTGAGCGCGCCGCGCGTTAGCACCCGACGCGCCGTGTCCGTCGCGTCGTCCGCGACGTCGTGTCGCGGCACGAGCGCGAGGTCGAAAAACGCCGCGGGCAGGCTCGGTTTCATGATCACGACCGAGCGTGCGCGGAAACGACGCGCCGCCCACCAGAGCGGCAGATGCGTGCGATGTCCGGCCGCGATCACGAGCTGCGGACGCGCCGCGCCTCCGGCGATCTCCGCCGCGGCCCGCATGCGCGCCCACACGGGCGCCTTCGGGTCGAGTTTCACCACCTCGTGCGTCGCGCCCGTGCGCCGCGCGAGCGCGAGCGCCAGGCCCACGCTCTGGTTTTCGTGACCGGGCCTCCCGTCGGAGAGCACGCAAATGTATCCAAGTTTCCCTACTTCCATGCGCCCACCCTCTTGGTCTCCACCCAGCCGAGACCGAGCGACTTCGCCGCTTTCCGCAACGCCTTGGGCGACGGGCGGGCGACCACCACATACTCCAACGGCTGTTCACTCGCCTCGTCGATCTGACGCAGGAACCGCTCGTAACTTCCGCCCGTGAAGCGATGCACCTCCCAACCTGTATCCATCGCGACTTTCGGTTCCGTCGCGGCATCCGCCAGGACGATGGCGTAATCGACGTCGTCGGGCGTCGCCTTCGGGAGCGCCGGGATGCCGTCCGCACCGTCGATCCAAACGAGCGCACGACGACGCTTCGTCGGCCGCGTGTCCTCCCCGCGCGCGGGCTTGCCGGGCAGGAGGTGGGGCTGATGCCGGCGGATCTTCCATCGATCCTGCAACCAAAACACATCGCTCGGACTCACTCGCATCATGCGCTCGAGGAGACGCATCACGCCGCCGGTGGTCGGCTCGCCCGGCTCCATCGCGTGAAAACTCATCTCCCAACGTCCCGAACCGACGGTGCGCAGCGACACGCCAACGATGGCGGCGCCGGTGCGCCTCGCCAAAATCGCCGGGATGGGTGTGCAGCTCGTGAGTCGCCCGAAAAAGGGCACCAGTTCGCCGATCTTGCCCGCCCGTTGATCGGCCAGCACGCCGAGCGCTCCACCGCGCCGCATGAAGGCCGCCATGCCCAACGGATTGTCATCCTTGGAAAACAACCCCACCCCGCGCCGCGCCCGCGCCGCCACCACCCGCGCGTTCATGATCGGGTTGTTCAACGGCCGATACACCGTCGCGCCAGGCACGCCCGGCGGCAGCAGCTTCGGGAACCACTGCGCCAACGCCTCCCAGTTGCCCATGTGCGCGATCACCACGACCACACCCTTGCCGCGCGCCACCGCCTCTCGAAACACGACCTCGTCGCGCACCGTCAGCGCGCGCGAAAGCCCGCGATCGCCCATGTTCGCCGTGCGCAGCGAACCGAGCAGATTCGCCCCGCTGCGCCGGAAAACCTCCTTCGTCAGCGCGCGCAGCTCCTCCGGCGTGCGCTCGCCCGCGAAGGCGATGCGGAGATTACGCGCCACCACGCGCCGCCGCTTCGGCAACAAATACCACGCCGCCGCGCCCGCCAGCCGCCCCACGCCGGTCACCACCGGCAACGGCACGATCCCGAGCAAGGCCTCCATCACCACGTAGCCGGCCGTCTCTAGCCGCCACTTTAGCCGCCGCCACGGCGTCGGCCGGATCAACTCGCGCCGATACACCGTCGCGTCGGCGGCGGAGGCGTTGGAGTTGGATTCGGGGGAGGACATCGCGAGGAAAAGGAAAGCGGCCGAGGCTTGGCCCGCCGCCCCATCGCCGCAAGCCCGCGCCACGCCCCGTTCGCCGGCCCGCGTATCCTTCGCGCCCGCGACTTGCGCAACGCGCCCTCTCTCGGCTTCCTCCCCTCAGCCCCGGCTTCCCGCTCGCTTCCCACTCCAAGCTCCCAGCTCCTTGCTCCCAGCTCCAATGCCGCTTCTCGACGTCTCCGATCTGCGCACCAGCTTCCACACCCGCGACGGCGTTTTCCGCGCCGTGGACGGCGTGAGTTTCCAGCTCAAGCGCGGCGAGACCCTCGGTCTCGTCGGCGAATCCGGCTCCGGCAAATCCGTCACCTGCGCCTCTCTCCTCCGACTCCTTCCCGCCCCGCCCGCCCGCATCGAGGGCACGCATGCGAAGTTCGACGGCCTCGACCTTCTCACCGCCAGCGATCGCGAACTGCGCTCCGTCCGCGGCAAACGCATCGGGATGATTTTCCAAGACCCGATGACCTCGCTCAATCCCTACCTCCGGATCAGCGACCAGCTCATCGAACCGCTCCTCATCCACGAAAAAATCTCCCGCAAGGCCGCCCTCGATCGCGCGCTCAAGATGATGCAGGCCGTGGGCATCAACGACGCCGCCAACCGCCTCCACGCCCACCCGCACCAGTTCTCCGGCGGCATGCGCCAACGCGTCATGATCGCCATGGCCCTCATCGCGCGCCCCGAGCTGCTCATCGCCGACGAGCCCACCACCGCGCTCGACGTCACCGTGCAGGCGCAGATCCTCGAGCTCATAAAAAAACTCCAGAGCGAGATGGGCATGGCCGTGATCTTCATCTCGCACGACCTCGGCGTCGTCTCCGGCCTCTGCGACCGAGTCATGGTCATGTATGCCGGCCGCATCGTCGAAACCGCCGACGTCCGCTCGCTCTTCAAAAACCCGCGCCACCCCTACACCCGCGCACTCCAGCGCTCCATCCCCGCGCTCCAGCCAAAGGGCGCCGAGCTCTACACCCTGCGCGGTCTCCCGCCCGATCTTTCAAAACCCGTCGCCGGCTGCCCCTTCGCCGAACGCTGCGAATTCGCCGCCGACAAATGCCGCGTCGGCCCTCCGCCCCCGCTCTTCGACGAAGCCCCCGGCCACGCCCACGCCTGCCTCCGCGCCAAGGACGGGGAAATTTGAACCACTAATTTTCACTAATGGTCACTAATCCCAAACCCTCGCTGCTTCGGCCCGCGGTCTCCTCCTCCGCATTAGTGCCCATCAGTGCTCATTAGTGGTTAACCACATGTCTGCTCCCGCTCCCATTCTCGAACTCCGCGACGTCCGCACTCACTTCCCCGTCGAGCGCGGCCTGATTTTCAAAAAACACGTCGGCACCGTCAAAGCCGTCGACGGTGTCAGCCTCACCCTCGGCCACGGCGAGGTGCTCGGCCTCGTCGGCGAATCCGGCTGCGGCAAATCCACCCTCGCCCGCACCATCATGGGACTCCTCCCCGCCACCGGCGGCAGCGTCTGGCTCGAGGGCAAAAACATCACCGAATCCGTCGCCGAGGGCGAGGCGCGCCGCGCCCTCCAGATGGTTTTCCAGGACCCCTTCGCCTCGCTCAACCCGCGTATCAACATTTCGGAGACGCTCGCCGAGCCGCTTCGCGTCCATCGCCTCCGCCCGCCCGCCGAAATCCCCGCGCGCGTCGCCGAGCTCGCCGCGCTCGTCGGCATCCCCGCGCGCGCCCTCTCCAAATACCCGCACGAGTTCTCCGGCGGCCAGCGCCAGCGCATCGCCATCGCCCGCGCCCTCGCCCTAGAACCGCGCGTCATCGTCGCCGACGAACCCGTCTCCGCCCTCGACGTCTCCATCCAGGCGCAGATCCTCAACCTCCTCGCCAAGCTCGTGCGCGAGCTCGGCCTCAGCCTCGTCTTCATCGCCCACGACCTCTCGGTCGTGAAACACCTCTCCGATCGCGTCGCCGTCATGTATCTCGGCAAAATCGTCGAGCTCGGCCGCGCCGAGGACGTGATCGACCGCCCGCAACATCCCTACACGCGCGCCCTCGTCAGCGCCGTGCCGCGCCCCGATCCCGACGGCGAACGCGCCCGCCAGCGCATCGTGCTCGCCGGCGATCCGCCCAGCCCGCTCAACCCGCCCCCCGGTTGCCCCTTCCACCCGCGCTGCCTTTACGCGCAGGAAAAGTGCAAGCAGACCGTCCCGCCCCTCGCCCCTTTCGCCGGCCGCGACGCCGCCTGCATCCGCCTCGGCGAAATCTGAGCTCCGCGGTGTAGCCACGGGCGTGTCGCCCGTGTCCTCCGTTCATCACAGCTCGTTATACTTCGCGCTGCGGCCCTTCGCCTTCGCCACCGGATACTTCGCCGCGTTTTGCGCCATCTTGCGCTCGATCGCCGCGGCCACGTCGATGCCCGTCATGTTGGCGAACTCCAGCGCGTAGATCACCACGTCGGCCAGCTCCTCCTCGATCTTCGCGCGCCGCGCCGGATCGTCCGTCACCTTCGCGCGCGAGGCTTCGGGCGTGTCCCACAAAAAGTGCTCCATCAGCTCCCCCGCCTCCGCGGCGAGCGCCATGCTCAGGTTCTTCGGCGCGTGAAACTGCTCCCAGTCGCGCTCATGCGCGAAGGCCAACACCCGCGCCTTGATCTCGCCGATCGTCGCCGTCGCGTCCTTCAAGCCTTGGTTTTCCATGTCGCCAGCAAACGCGACCGCGCCGCGGCGTCCAGCTCCGCCCCGCCCATCCGCGCCGCCAGCAACACCGTGCCGAGCACCGGCTCGCCCCAGGGCTCCACCGGGTCGAAGCCCGCGCTCCACGCCTCGTCCTTGATCACCGCGCCCATCCCCAGCCCGCCCGTCACCGATAGTGGAAAGTTAAAAGACTCCATCTGATCCTTCTCGGTCAGCTTGCTCCGCACCGCCTCGGCCAGCCGCAACAACTCCACGCCCGCCGCGCGCACCAATCCGGCCGCCACCTCGTCGCCCGCCTCCGCCGCCGCGCGCACCTCGCGCGCGAAACCCGCCAGCGCCGCGCGGTCGTGCCGGCCCGCGTGCAAGTCGCGCAACACCTCGCGCAAGCCCGCCGCGCCGAAAAACTTCGCCGCGCGTGCACCGAGGCTCGTCGCCGGCCCGCGCCCGTCCTCGCCTTCGCAAGCCGCGGCCAGCGCCTGCACCGCGAGCCAGTAGCCGCCGCCTTTGTCGTCCGCGAGCCAGCCCCAGCCGCCGGCCCTCCACGTGTCGCCCGCCGCGTTTTTCCCCCACGCCGCCGAGCCCGTGCCCGCGATCACGACCACGCCCGGCCCTCCCGCCAGCGCGCCCGCGTGCGCCACCTCGATGTCGCTCCCGATCCCGACCGCGCCACCGAGCCCGAGCTTCGCGATCTCCGCGCGCATCGTCTCGCGCTCCGTCTCCGTGCGCACACCGGCCAACCCGAAAAACGCGCCGCGCACCGCCGGCGCGGCCACCGCATTCGCAGCATCACCTTTGCCCGCCGACGCCGAAGCCAACGCCCCACGCACCGCCGTGCCGATCGCCTCACCCGCGGCCGTAGCTCCGATCGCCTGAAAATTCCCCGGCCCGGCCTCGCCCGCGCCGAGCACCGCGCCCGTCGCGTCCGCGAGCACCGCCCGCGTCTTCGTCCCGCCCGCATCCACGCCGAGAAAAAGGTCCATCCCCCACCCACAACCGAGCCCGCCCTCCCGCGCCAGCCGTTTTCTCCGAGCCGGACCATCCGGCGGCGCCCGGTTCGGCGCCTAAGGGTGGCCTGCGTCCCTTGCGCCTCCGCGCGCGCCCCGCTTGCTGAGCCCATGCCGCGCGTGCTCCAAGCCGAGTTGCTCGACGTCCTTCCTCCGAGGTCGTCCGCCGCGATGCGCAGCCGACGCGAACTCGCCCGCGTAAATCGCGTCATGGGCAACCTCGCTTGGTTCGAGCGCGCACTGCCTCCGCTCGCCCGCCTCGGCGAAGCCGCCCTGGAACTGGGCGCGGGCGACGGCGCGCTCGCCCTCCGCCTCCGCAAGGCCGGCCTCGCGGTCGACGCGCTCGACCGCCAGCCCGCGCCCCCCGCCTGGCTCACCTGGCCCGCCACCGCGCGCTGGCACCGCGCCGATCTGCGCACCTTCGGCGGCTGGGCCGCCTACCCGATAGTGCTCGGCAATCTCGTCCTGCACCACTTCTCCGACAAGGAACTCGCCGCCCTCGGCGCCGCGCTCGACCGCCATGCCCGCGTGCTCGTATTCAACGAACCGCTACGCCGCCCGCGCTCCCGCGTGCTCTGGGCCATCGGCGCCCCGCTTGGCGGCGCCGGTCCGGTGACGCGCCACGACGGACGCGTGAGCATCGACGCCGGCTTTCGCGACGCCGAGCTGCCCCGGCTCCTCGGCCTCGATCCCGACCGCTGGTCATGGAGCGTCACCGAGACGTTCCTCGGCGCCTACCGCCTCGTCGCCTCGCGCCGCCCATGAACCCGAACCTGCGGCCCATCGAAATCGTCGGCGGCGGCCTCGCCGGGCTCTCGCTCGGCCTCGCCCTCCGCCGCGCCGACGTTCCCGTCACCGTCCACGAGGCGGGCATTTATCCGCGCCATCGTGTCTGCGGCGAATTCATCGCCGGACTCGATCCGCACACCCGTCGCATCCTGCGCCTCGATCCGTTTTTCGGTGACGTGCGCTACCACCAGGAGGTCGCCTGGTTCCACGACGGCTCCTCGTTTCACCGCCATCCGTTGCCCGCACCCGCGCTCGCCTTGAGCCGCCACGCGCTCGATCAACGTCTCGCCACCGCCTTTCTCGCGGCCGGCGGCGATCTGCGAACCCGTTCGCGCGTCGCGGACGACTCCGCCGCGCCGGGCCGCGTCTTCGCGCACGGCCGCCGCGCCGCGCCCGAATCGCCCTGGCTCGGACTAAAGGTCCACGCTCGCGGCCTCGCCGTCACCGCGCCTCTCGAGCTTCACCTCGGCGACCGGGCCTACGTCGGACTCTGCCCCGTCGACGCGTGGACGATCAACGTCTGCGGGCTGTTTCACCGCCGTCCCGGCCTCTCCGTCGAACGCGGCTCCGCGCTTTCCGCCTACCTCCGTGCCTCGGGGCTCGGCCTGCTCGCCGATCGTCTCGCCCGCGCCGAACTCGATCCCGAGTCGCACTGCGCCGTCTCCGCGCTCGCCTTCGGCCCGTCTTGCCGCGTGGAGGAAGACGAGGCGTGGCTCGCCCTCGGCGACGCCCACGCCTTCGTGCCGCCTTTCACCGGAAACGGCATGGCCGCCGCCTTCCAATCCGCCGCGCTCGCGCTCGCGCCGCTCGTTTCCTGGGCACGTCACGAGAACAACTGGCGCACGACCGTGGCCACCGTGCGCGAGAAGCTTCGCTCCCGTTTTCGTCTGCGTCTCGCCGGCTCCTCGCTGCTCCACCACGCGCTGCTCAAGCCCGCCGCGCAGGCGGTTTTCCGTTCGGTCGCCCAGTCCGGTTTTCTTCCCGTCGCGCCGCTCTACCGCTGCACGCACTGACCCGTCGATGTATCTGCACGCCCTCGCCACCGCCGTCCCCCCCAAACACGTCCGCCAGGACGAGTGCCTACAACTCATCACGTCGTCGGAAAATTTTTCCCGTCTTTCGCGGCGCTCGCGTCTCACCCTCCAAACGATCCTCCGCGGCGACAGCGGCGTGGCCGCGCGTCATTTCGCGTTCACACCGATCGAGGAAGTTTTTCGCGCCTCGGCCGACACGCTGAATCTTTGTTTCCGCGAAGAATCTCCACGCCTCGCCGGTCGCGCGCTCGCCGACGCGCTCGAGCAGGCCGGCCTGCGCCCCCCGCAACTCGACGCCCTGCTCATCTGCACCTGCACCGGCTACCTTTGCCCCGGCGTCACGAGTTACGTCGCTGAAACACTCGGGCTGCGCTCCGACGCCTATCTGCAAGATCTCGTCGGACTCGGCTGCGGCGCCGCCATCCCCGCGCTCCGCTCGGCCGCCGCGATCCTCGCCGCGCAACCCGCCGCCACCGTCGCCTGCGTGGCGGTGGAGATCTGCTCCGCCGCGTTCTACCTCGACGACGATCCCGGCGTGATCGTGAGCGCCTGCCTTTTCGGTGACGGCGCCGCCGCCACGATCTGGCGCGCGACACCGCCGAACTCGTCAGCGCCGCGACCGCTCCCGCCCTTGCGCGCCACGGGCTTCAACACCCTCCACATTCCCGAGGCGCGCGATCACATCCGCTTCGAGCAACGCTTCGGCAAACTGCGCAACATCCTCACGCCGGCGGTTCCCGCCCTCGCCGCCGACGCCGCCGCGCGTCTCTTCGCCGCCGAGTCCGCCGACCAACCGCGCCCCGCGCGCATCCTCAGTCATCCCGGCGGGCGCGACGTGCTCGACGCCATCGAGGCCGCCTTGCCCGGACACTCGCTCGACTTCAGCCGTCGCGTGCTGCGCAAGCACGGCAACATGAGCAGTCCGTCGGTGCTCTTCGCCCTCGACCTCGCGCTGCGCGAGGCTCCGCCGCCCGCGCCCGATTCCCCGTGGTGGTTGGTCGGTTTCGGCGCGGGTTTCTCCGCGCACTCCTGCCGTCTCGTCGCCGGATAAATGTTCCCCGCGGACTTTAGCCGCCAAAAGTCGCCAGATGCGCTTCCGCGCGCCTATGGGCGCCTGTGACGCTTCATGCTCTCAACGATCTTTTTCGGCCCAACCCTCCGCGGTTCGGCCAAGCTCGCCCCCTTATCCCCGTGCGGCCTTCTCCTCCCGTGTCGGCACGTGGCCGCCCGCCTCGTCCGCGTGGCGCCTCGCCTGCGCCTCCCTCTCGGTCTCGGATTCCTCGACGATTTCCTCATGCACCAGCACGGCGGTTTTCTTCGGACGCACAGGCCGGCCTTTCAATTCCGCCCGGGCTCGCGTGTATTCCGCGCCGAAAAACAGGATCGCGCACGAGTAGTAGATCCAGATCAACAGCGCCGCGAGCGAACCCGCCGCGCCATACACCGAGGCCACCGTCGTGCGCGCGAGATAGAGCGCGATCAACACGCGCCCCGCGCTGAACAGCAGCGCCGTGACGAAAGCCCCGCGCCACACGTCGCGCCACGACTGCGCCACGTCGGGCATGAATTTGAACAAGGCCGCGAACAACACCGTGATCGCCCCGAGCCCCACCGCCAGGTCCACCGCGTGAAGAACTGGCTCCGAAAAGCCCGCCCACGTTTCCATGTTTCGCACCAGCGCCGAGAGCGCAGTCGTGAGCACGAGCGACACGAGCAGGAGGAAACCGATCGTGAGCACCATCGCGAAGGACACCACGCGGCGCACGATCAGCACCACCCAGCCCTTGCGGTCCGGCCGCGCGCGCACGCCCCAGATCGCGTTCAACGACTCCTGCAACTGCGCGAACACCGTCGTCGCCCCCACCAGCAGCATCGCGAAACCCGCGACCGCGCCCGTCCATCCGTCCGCCTCCTCGCGGCTCGCCTCGACCGCGCGCACGATCAGCCGCGCCGCCTCCTCGCCCACCAGCTCGCGCAGCTGCTCCGACACCTGCGCCGCCGCCGCCTCGCGGCCGAACACGAAACCCGCGATGCCCACCACGATGATCGTCACCGGCGCCAGCGAGAAAAGCGTGTAGAAACTCACCGCCGCGGAGTGCTTGAAGGCCCCGTCGCGGTTCCAGCCCCGCGCCGCGGCCAGCGGCACCCGGGCCCATTCCGGCACACGCATCCTGATCATCGCCCGAGCTTCGCCAAGGCCGCCCGTCGCGCCAACCGACGCGCGGCGCTTTTTCCCCGTTTCTCGCCCCCGGTGAAATCCCCGCCCGGGACTAGAAGTTGAACAGATTCGCGTAAGGCGCGCGTTCCGACGGCGTATCCAGTTCCGAATACGACTCCACCCCGGTCGACCCCGAGCTTCCGAAGTTCATGTTTTTGAGCGACTCGTCGTAATGGAATGCGCCGCTGCCGCTGAACGTGGCCCGGCGCACCACCGCCGCGCCGCCCAGCTCGGTGCCGCCCGGCACGGTCAGCTCCGCCTCGGGGGCGTAGATGACGGCGTTCAATTTCCCGCTCCCCTCCAGCGTGATCGTCTGGCCGATCGATCCCTCCGGCCGCGTGCTCCAGATCTGGAACGAGTGGGGAGAGGCGTTGCCGATCACGCCGGCGCTCGCGCCGCCCGTGACCTTGATGTTGCCGGGCGTGTAGACGGTCAGGCTCGCGCCGGTGTCCAGCTTCAGGGCGCCCCCTTCGATGACCTCGAAGGTGGTCTGGCCGCTCGGGGGCAGGATGAGGATCACGTCGCCGCGCACGGTGAGCAGGGCGTTGGCCTTCACCGACAGCTTGTTCATCTGGACGATCGTCGTGGCGCCGGTCGTGCCGAGCCCGGGTTTCGGCGCGTTCGGGTTGTCCCAGCTCTGGCCGCTCACGTAGATGTTGTCGTTCCACGCCGTCGAGGGGTCGTCCCAGAAATAGGGCAAGGTGTAGGAGTCGACGACGTTCGTGGTCGTCGGCGCGGTCACATAGTCGAAGGTCGCGGTGAAGCCGGTCTTCAGCGCGCCGGGCGCGAGATTATACGCGTCGTTGGCCGCCATGCCTCGCGGGCCGACCTGGCCGCCCCAGCTCATGGCGAGACCGGCGCTCGAGTTCGCCCCGACCGATACGGTGCCGTAGATGTCGGCGCTGCCGATGCTGATCGAGGGGGTGGCGGTCGAGGCCGAGGCGATCGCCGCGTTGTCGCGACGATTGGCGGCGCTGTAGGCCACCCCGGGCGTGGAAGGGTCGTTGTCCGGGTCGGAGATCCAGCTGTCGAAATACGAGCCGCCGCTCGCGGTCAGTCCCTCGCGCACGAGCAATCCGTAGGCGAAGAGGCTGCGCCCCTTCATCGTAACTTTCGCCCATTTCTCCAACGTCCCCCCGTCGGCGAGCGTGATCGTCGCCTTCGCCACGGCCGTGGCCCCCTGGCCCGAGTATCCGCTCACGTGCACCGCCACCTCTCCCGTCACGCCGCCGGAATACTCGAACCCGGAGAATTTTCGCCGCGCGTTCCCCGGCTCGCCCGCGGTGTCCCATCCCGACCAGTCGCCCGTGTTCACCGACCACAACGCGTGTTCGAGCCCCGTTTCCGCGAGGTCGACGACGGCGATGTTGTAGAACCCCCGATGCGAGATCTTCAGCGTGTGACGGCTCAGCGCCAGGTAGCTCGGGAGCGCGATCAGCGCGATGATCGCGCTGAAGATCAACGCCGTGATCAGAATCCCGCCGCGCCGCCCGCGCGCGCCGGAACAGGCCGGAACTTCCATGGTCGCGAGCATCAGCCGGTCCCCTTGTTGCGAAGGACGTAGCGCGCCGACACCGCCTGCGCGCCGGTGCTCGCCGCCGCGACGGGATTGCGCGCGAGATCGATGTCGATCTGCACCATCTTCGTGTTTTGCGAAGCGTTCGCGGCCGTGAGCGTGAGCGCCGCGCCCGCCGCGTCGTAGGCGCGGAAACGAAAGTCCGCGATGCCCGAGACCAACTCGCTCTCGCTCCCTCCCGCCGGCGTGCGCGTAAGCCTCCGCCGGGCAGAATCGTAGACGTAGGTGACCTCTCCGCCGTCGTGGGTGAGCTTGAGCGTGTTCGCGTTCACCCAGGCGACCGCCTTCGCCTCGCGGGCGTCCTGCCCGAACCGTTGCAACACCACGCGCGACTGCCGCTCCATCTCCGCGTAGTGCCCCATTCGCACGCCGGTGCGGCAGAAAAACAAAAACGCCGTCAACACCCCCGCGAGCACGAGCGAACCCAGCACGCTGGCGACCAAGAGCTCCGTCAGCGTGACCCCAGCCCGCCGGCTCGAGCCCGCCGCCCCGCGCCCGCCGCATGCCCCGCGCTCAACCGCCGGACGAACCATAGTAGTAGTCATGCAGTCCTCCTTTCGTGTAACGCAGCCGAAACTCCCGCTCGCGAGCCGCCCCGTCCAACGAGGTCCACACACCCCGCAGACGCACCTCCTTCATGTTGGCGAAACCGGACACGTCCGTGATCGTGCGCCACACCCGCACCCGGCCGCTCGCGATCGCCTCGCTCGGGATCGTGCCGGTCAAATCGATCTCCGCCTCCGCGGGCAGCGCGCTCAACGCCACCCAGTTCAGCATCCGCACGCGCTCCGCCTCCGCCTGCAAAACCTGCGCGACCGCCGTGCTCGTGCGCGCCACATCCAGATGATTGATCCCGATCTGAATCCCGATGATCGCCGCCACCAGGCTCAAGGCCATCACCGCCGTCGCCACCATCACCTCGACCAAGGTAAACGCATCCGCGGCCCGGCCCCTCCCCCCTCCGCCGCGTGCGCCAACATCGATCGCCTTATCAATCATGTGTAAAATATTTATGCATACCTTGGGGGCGTGACATCAAGAAAATAGGCATATCTCCACCTATCCAATAGGCCTTAATGACTAGGGAATAAGTCGGACGCTTTCGGCCTTCCCTGTCCCCTCCCTTCCCCTTTCCGTCTCCGTCCCATGGCCAAGCCCGAAGAACCGAAGATCATTTTCTCGATGATGCGCGTCTCGAAGAAGATCGAGCGCAAGGAGATCCTCCGCGACATCTCCCTCTCCTTCTATTACGGCGCCAAGATCGGCGTCCTCGGCCTCAACGGCTCGGGCAAATCCTCCCTCCTTCGCGTCCTCGCCGGCCGCGACAAGGAATTCGACGGCCACATCCATTTCGAACCCGGTTACCGCGTCGGTCTCCTCGAACAGGAGCCCCAGCTCGCCCCCGGCTCCACCGTCCGAGTCTGCGTCGAGGAAGGCGTGAAACACCTGACCGATCTCACCGCCGCCTACGACGCCTCCTGGGACGAACTCGCCGAGGCCGACACCGACGAGGCCCGCGACGCCATCACCGAAAAGCAGGCCAAGCTCCAGGAGGAGATCGAACGCCTCGGCGCCTGGGACGTCGCCCCGCAGGTCGAGATGGCGATGGACGCCCTCCGTTGCCCGCCCGGCGAGACCCTCGTCGACACCCTCTCCGGCGGCGAGCGCCGCCGCGTCGCCCTCGCCCGCCTCCTCCTCCAGAAGCCCGAGATCCTTCTCCTCGACGAGCCGACCAACCACCTCGACGCCGAATCCGTCCACTGGCTCGAGCAACACCTCGCCCGCTACGAGGGCACCGTCATCGCCGTCACGCACGACCGCTACTTCCTCGACAACGTCGCCCAGTGGATCCTCGAGCTCTCCCACGGCCACGGCATCCCGTGGAAGGGCAACTACTCCGGCTGGCTCGAACAGAAGCAGGCCCGCCTCGCCGCCGAGCAACGCGCCGAGGACAAACGCCAGAAGGCGATGGCCCGCGAACTCGAGTGGATCCGTCAGGGCGCCAAGGCCCGCCACGCCAAATCGCAGGCCCGCATCACCGCCTACGAGAAGATGGTCAACTCGTCCAACACCGCCGAACAGGAGCGCGAGTTCGAACTCGTTCTCCCCAAGGGTCCCCGCCTCGGCCAGCTCGTCGTCGAAGCCAAGGGGCTCTCCAAGGCCTTCGGCGACAAACTCCTCTTCGAGAACCTCGACTTCTCCCTCCCGCCCGGCGGCATCGTCGGCGTCATCGGCCCCAACGGCGCCGGCAAGACCACGCTCTTCCGCATGATCACCGGTTCGGAAAAACCCGACGCCGGCACCCTCCGCGTCGGCGACACCGTCGTGATCAGCTACGTGGACCAATCGCGCGATTCGCTCCCCGACGACAAGACCATCTACGAGGCGATCAGCGACGGCGAGGACATCATCCGCATGCCCGGCCGCGAGGTGAACGCCCGCGCCTACTGCGCGCAGTTCGGTTTCACCGGCGCCGACCAACAGAAGAAGGTCGGCGTGCTCTCCGGCGGAGAACGCAACCGGGTGCACCTCGCCCGACTCCTCAAGAGCGGCGCCAACCTCCTCCTCCTCGACGAGCCGACCAACGACCTCGACGTGAACTCCATCCGCGCGCTCGAGGAAGGTCTGGAAACCTTCGCCGGCTGCGCCGTGGTGGTGAGCCACGACCGCTGGTTCCTCGACCGCGTGGCCACGCACATCCTCGCCTTCGAGGGCGACAGCCAGGTCGTGTATTACAACGGCAACTACACCGAATACCTCGAGGACTACAAAAAGCGCAAAGGCAAGGACGCCGACCGCCCCCACCGCATCAAATACCGCAAGCTCACGCGCTGAGCGTGCGCATCCCGTGTGGCCACGGCCGTTCCCGGTCGTGGCCGCAGCTTCCGCACTCCGCCTTCGCCTCAGTGTCCCTCATGCCCGGCGTGCGCACCGCCGTCCGCGGCCGCCGGCACCGTGTGCTCGTGGAACCAGTGGTGCACCGCGTCGCTGCCTCGAAACACGGTCAACACGCCGAAGGCCGCCAGCAGCACACCCGCCACGCGCAGCCACGCCCCGCGCGCCCGCGCCGAGAGCTTGTCGCCGAGCCAGCCCGTGAGGAACAGCGCCGGCAGCGTGCCGAAGCCAAACACATAGGCGCCGATCACCACGCCCTCGAGCGTGTCACGACTCACCAAATACAGCAGCGCCGCGAACGAGAGTCCGCAGGGCAGAAAACCGTTCACCCATCCCGTGAGCACCGCGCGCCACAAACTCGGCGCGCTCCACAGCGCCCGCAACGCCCCGCAGGCCCGCCCCGTCCAACTCCCCTCGCTCGCCAGCGCCGCCGCCCAGCGCCAGCCCAGCGCGTGGCCGAGCCCGATCACGATCATCACCCCGCCCGCGACCCAGGCCAGCCACTCCTGCATCCGCCCGAGCGAAGACTGGATGTCCACCCAGCCCGTCGCGAGAAAGAGCAACACGCCGAGAAACACATACGCGGTGGCCTTGCCCAATTGGTAGGCGACATGCCGCGCGAGCAAAACGCCCGCCTTCCCCTTCGCCCCGACCGACACCGCCAGCGCGAACGGCGCGCACATGCCCGCGCAATGGGCCCCGCCGAGCAGCCCCATCAACAACACCGCGCCGTAGTCCGCAAAATTCACGCGCGCACCCTTGTCGTTACACCGCCCCTCGCAAGCCCGCGCCTGCGGACACCGCGACTACAACTTCGTCACGCATCGGCATAACCTTTGCGAATCGCCCCTCCGCACCTTTCCGCATCGCCGCCCGAGCGCCCGCCCTTCACCCGCCGCACCACATCGCCCCGCGCCATACTCGCTACGCGTTGCTGTTCGCGGGACGCGTCGTCTTCCCGTCGACCCAGGTCCCTCGGGTTTGAATCAACTGCGGATGTTCCGGCAGCCCCAAATCGTTGCGATGAATGAGGCCCGCCAACACGTCGACCGCGGTCATGCCGAGCAACTCGGCGTTTTGATAAATCCCCGAGATCTCGCCGTCGGGTTCCGGGCAATCGAGGCTCGCCACGCCGACCTCGCCGGGCACGCTCATGCCCGCTCTGCGCAGCCATCCCAGAATCCCCTCCAAGTGCGGCGGGATCGTCAGGATCGCATCGGGACGATGAGCCCGGAACCATTCGTCAAAACCCGTCCGGCCCAAGGCCTCCGGCAGATAGGCCGGCACGCGATCAGCCGGCGCCACCTCCACGTCCTCGCCGGCCGCCCCCACGCTCCAAACTCGCAGAACGCGCTCGTTGCTCCTGCGCTCCAGCACCAGGCCGATCCGACGATACCCGGCGGCGCGCAGCCGCGCATAGGCCGTTCGCACCGTATCCATGTGGTTGTTACCAACCACGTGCATGTCCGCCTCCTGGATCGACAGGGTCAGCGACACGCAAGCGAAGTGGTTCCACTCAAGCCCCAGCGAGGACAGGCGCTCGAGCGGGGCCATGATCAGACCCGACACGCCCCGTGCATGGAGAATCTGCGAGGCGCGCTTCCCGCTCATGTTTTTGCGATCGAACCAAAACGGCTCGACCCGGTAGCCGAATTGCGCCGCCCGTCGCTCGATGCCCGCGTAGCGCCGCGCGTAGACCGGGATGTTTCGCCAAAAATCGGGCGACTCGAATGCCGTCACGAACGCGATCGCCATGCTCGAACGCGTCTCCGTGCTCCCCCGGCGATAGGCTCGCAGGGCGAGCAGCGCCGGATCGACCCGATACCCCATGCGCTCGGCCAGGGCCCGAATCCGCTCGCGCGTCGCCGCCGGCAGCTCGGGACGGTTGCGCAGCGCCATCGAAACCGTGGTGTGATGCACCCCGGCGACCTGCGCGATATCCTTGAGGGTCACTCGCCGCCGAATCGTCATTCTCTAGTGAGAGTAAACGCAATTTTGACGGTATTGCTGCAAGGTTATTCCGTCGCCCAACCCCTGCGAGCCATGCACCTCACCCCGTCGTCCCGGTCTCCGGTCCGTCGCCGCCAAGCTTTCACCTTGGTGGAGATGCTGACCACCATCGCCATCGTCGGCGTGTTGGCGTCGTTGCTCTTGGTCGTGCTGGGCAAGGCCCGCAACTCGGCCCGTCAGGCGGTCTGCGTGGCCAACCTGCACAGCATCGGGATCGCCTCCAAACTTTACCAAAACGACCACCGCGGCCGCCTGCCCCCGCCCGTCGACCTCGACGTCAATCCGTCGCGCACCTGGGAGGGCCCCGGATGGTTCCCCGAATTGTTGAAACCTTACCTCGACTCGCCCTCGGTCTGGAACTGCCCGTCCCAACCGCCCGAGCGCCACTTCGGCCGCAACGGAGCGTGGAGGGCCGGCAACAACTGGAACATCCCCTCCTACGCCATGAACTCGGTGGTGGGAGGCCAACTCTACCAGCAGGCTGTCCAGGGCTTGGCCAACGGCGCGGGCCACACGCAAATCCTCATGACCGAGGGCCGCGCGATCTTCTGGGACTCCGGTTCCATCTCGACAGCCCAATCCTACGTGCAGGCGGTTCACGACCAACCCGCGACCAACGTCTTCCTGTTCGTGGACGGCCGCGTCGAGAAGGGCGCGCAGACCGACATGATCGCCTACACCCAGGGCGGCGGCAGCGCCTACCGCATCATCACCCTCAAAAAATACCGGCCCTGACCCGCGTCCGCCCCGTTCCCACACGCAATTCCACTCCCACTCCGATCATCCCCATGAAGTCTTCGCTCCTCACCCTCGCCGCTTCGCTCGCCTGCCTCGCCACCACCGCCACCTCCCTCGCGGCCGAACCGGTCTCCCTCACCTCCGGCGCCTACCGCGTTTCGGACGGTCGCTACCTCTACTTCAGCAGCAACCAACCCTTCCTCTCCCGCGCCTTCTACCCCGGCGAACCGGGCGGGGATAACAATCGCGACGGCTCCCTTGTCGCGGGCGGCATCGCCACCGAAAACGTGGAGGGCAGCTGGATCTCCTTCGCCTCGGGCGAACTCACCAACGGCAACGCCGGCGATTGGGTCACCGGCTGGCGCAATCAGGTGAACGCCGACCGCTACGTCTACATCCTCTTCGACCTCGGCGCGACCTACGCGCTGAGCTCCGTCGACCTTCGCCTCACCTCCCAAACCGGATACCGTTGGTCCGCCGACGAAAACGCCCACTCCGTCTGGTTCGCCACCGAGCTTTCGAACACGCCGGGCACCGGCGTCGCCCTGGACGCCTCCTCCTCGTTCTGGGCCCAAAGCGTGACCTTCTCCACACCCAGCGATTTCAACTCCTCCATCTCGCTGAGCTTCGAACAGGAAGCCCGCTACCTTCTCCTTCGCCTCAAGGCCGGCACCGTCGACAGCAGCAACGCCGGCGGCGTCATCCGCGAGGTGACCATCTACGGTTCCCCCTCGCCCATTCCCGAGCCGGGCTCTTTTGCCCTAACCGCCGGAACTGCCGCGCTCGCCGGCACTTTGATCGTCCGCGGTCGCCATCACCGCTGATCCGAGCCCGCAGTCCGTCACCGCCAGGCGATCTCCCTCCTTCCATGTTTCCTCCGCGCCTGCGCCGCGGGATCGCGCTTCTCGCGCTTCTCGCGGGCGCTCCTTTCGTGTCGTCCGCCGCCTCCTCCGTCCGCGTGAAGGAGGGTTTCTACCGCTACAGTCTCCCCGTGAAAGGTGAGCACGCCTCCCTCCTCGACGGCGAGGATGCCCCCGTGCCCTTTTCCCTCGGACGCCTCACCGACGGCGACGTCACCCGCCCCGTCCACTGGGCCGGCGAACAAGGCGCGCCGCGCACGATGCAGGTGGTGTTCGATCTGCTCGCCGACACGCCGCTCGAAACCATCACCCTCCACACCCGGCGCCCCAACCGCCACCACCGCACCGACAGCGTCTCGGTCGACTACCGCGCGGAGGCCGACGCCCACTACCACTCCGCCTTGTTTTCCCGCGAGGGCGTCAAGGATCCGTGGGACCTCATCGACATTCCCATGCGGGGAAAAAAGGCGCGCTTCGTGCGCGTGACCTTCACCCGCCGTCATTCTTTTGTGAATACACCGCTCACCGAAGTCGAATTCGCCGCCTCCGCCGCGTCGTCCACGACCTCCCGCTCCGCGGGCTCTCCCGTTCGCTCCCCCGCCGCCAACCTCGCCGCCGAATTCGCGCGCGACACCCTTCTCGTCGATCGCTACGGACAATTTCTCTACGAGGAGTGGCCGGGCAAAATCAGGTCCGACGACGACCTGCGCCGCGACCTCGAAACCGAACGTCGCAAACTCGCCGCGGCGTCACCCGCGCCCGACATCGCCGGCTCCGGCGAGACGCCCGCCACCGCCCGACCGCTGACCGCGACCGGATTTTTCCGCCTCGAGAAAATCGACGGTCGCTGGTGGTTCGTCACCCCCGACGGCAAGCCTTGGTTCATGAACGGCGTCTGCGTGACCGACTACCGCGAAGGCGGCTACTCGACCGCGTTGTTCAACAAGCAAGGCGAGCCCCGCGGCGTCTTCGCCGGGTTGCCCGATCGCCAAACCTACGGCGGCGCCTTCGAAACCCTGCAAGGTCACCCGAAGGTGAATTTTCTCACCGCCAACCTGATGGCGAAATACGGGGACGACTACCACTCCGCCTGGGCCGAGCTCATGCGGCTCCGCCTGCGCGACTGGGGTTTTAACGCCAACGCCAAGTGGACGCGCGCGCCGATCCTCGGGCTGCCCTACATCACCGTGCTGCGCCCCCACCCGAACACCCCTCGCATCAAATACGCGGTCGATCCCTTCGACCCCGACTTTGCCGCCAACGTCGAGGCCGGAATCCGCGACACGCTCGCCGCCATGCGCGACGATCCGCTCATCATCGGCCACACCTTCGAAAGCGAAAAGGGATGGGACTTCGACGTGTTCGCCGAGATGCTTCGCCGCGACGCGACCACGCCCGCCAAGGTCGCCTTCGTCGACTTCCTGCTCGAGCGCCACCGGCACGACGCCACCGCCCTCGCCCGCGTGCTCGGCCACGCCGAAACCTCGCGCGACGCGCTCATCGCCACACCGCTGGCCTTCCCCGAGACGCTCCACGACGACGCGCGCGCGTTCATCGCCGAAGCCTCCAAACGCTACTATCGCACCGCCGTCGAAATCATCCGCCGCCACGACCCGAACCACCTCATCCTCGGTTCCTCGCTCACGCCCGGCTGGCACAGTTCCTACGAATGGGAGATCGGCGCGGTCGACTTTGTCGACGCGCTCAGCTTCGACTACTACGTGAGCAACCCCGCATGGATCGAACCCTACCTGAAGTTCGACCTGCCGATCCTGCTGCTCGAATACAGCTTCGTTACCAGCGGACGCGGCCTGCCCGGCTTCCACACCACCGTCCCCACGCAACGCGACCGCGGCCTGTATTACCGCCACTTCATCGAACACCTCGCCGCGCTCCCGCAGTTCGTCGGCGCCGGCTGGTTTCTCCTCTACGACCAACCCGTCACCGGCCGCGATCCCGCCGGCGGCGGCGAGTGCCACAACTTCGGCCTCCTCAACCAGCAGGACCAACCCTACGAGGAGATGCTCGAGGAGGTCCGCAAAACCTCGCGCCGCCTCTTCGATCTCCACGCCGGAAAACTCGCGCCCTTCGTCTACGAAAACCTGGTGTCGAAACCCTGAGCCACACCCGCTTTCGCAAACCGGAAGCGACACCTCACACTCGCGCCCGCCCGAAATCGCCACAGCGCGCGAAAGACAAATCCCGCCACGGTTTTGGAATCGAACCAGCCCCCCGAAACGAGCGAGGAACGTTTCGCTCTCTTTTCGAGATCCGCTTACCCATGAAACTCCTCCCCCGTCTGTTCCGCGCGGCCTGCGCGACTCTTTTGCTCGCGTGCGCCGCGCTCGTCCACGCCTCCGAGGCCTTTTATCTCAAGGACGGCGATCGCGTCGTCTTCTACGGCGACAGCATCACCGACCAACGACTCTACACGACCTTCACCGAGACCTTCGTCGTCACCCGCTTCCCGAAGCTCCGCGTCGACTTCGTCCACTCCGGCTGGGGCGGCGACCGCGTCGGCGGCGGCGCCGGCGGCAACATCGACACCCGCCTGAACCGCGACGTCTTCGCCTACGATCCCACCGTCGTCACCGTCATGCTCGGCATGAACGACGGCAGCTACCGCGCCTTCGACCAGAACATCTTCAACACCTACACCAAAGGCCTCGAGGACATCGTGCAAAAGGTGCGTGCCGCCAAACCCGACGTCCGCCTCACCCTCATCCAGCCCTCGCCCTACGACGACGTCACCCGCGAGCCTCGTTTCCCCGGCGGCTACAACGCCGTGCTCGTCCGCTACGGCGAGGCCGTGAAGGAGATCGCGACGCGCCACTCCCTCCACGTCGCCGACCTCAACACCCCCGTCGTCGCCATGCTCGAAAAAGCCAAGGCCGCCGACGCCGAGCTCTCGACCAGGATCATCGCCGACCGCGTGCACCCCGCCCCCGCCGGACACCTCATCATGGCCGCCGCGCTCCTGAAATCCTGGAACGCGCCCGCCATCGTCTCCGCCGTCGAGATCGACGCCGCCCTCGCCCGCCCCGGCCGCACGATCAACGCCCAGGTCGACAAACTCCAGGTCACGCCCGCGCTCATCACCTGGGAACAACTCGACGGCTCGCTCCCCATGCCCGTCGCCACCAACGACGCCGCCCTCGCCCTCGCCGTGAAGTCCTCCGACTTCGTCGAGTCGCTCAACCGCCAGCTCCTGCGCGTCACCGGCCTCTCCGCCGCCGGCTACGAACTTTTCATCGACGACCGACTGATCGCGAACTTCTCCCCCGCCGAACTCGCCGCCGGCGTCAACCTAACCGCCTTCGCCACCCCGATGATGGACCAGGCCGCCGAGGTGCACAAACTCACCCTACAGCGCGCCGGCATCCACCAGACCCGCTGGCGCTCCTTCCAGGTCCCCTACGCCAACGGCCCCGAAACCGTGCGCGCGGAACTGCCCGTCATCATGAACGCGCTCGACGAAGCCGACCGCTCCGCCGCCCGCATGCAACGCGCCATGTCCGCCCCCATCTCCCACCGCTTCCGCCTCGTCGCCTACACCGCCGAGCAACTCGCCGCCCGTGGCGAACCCATCGAGCACATCCCCGCCGACTTCGGCGCCAACCTCGCGCTCGACAAACCCTGGACCACCTCCGCCCCCAACACCTACGGCTGGAACCGCGGCCTGACCGACGGCTCGTGGGAAAGCCGCCACGGCGCCACCTTCGCCACCAACGACGCGGCCACCTTCCCGAAAACCGTGACCGTCGACCTCGGCGCCACGATGGAGATCGGCCGCATCGTCACCGGCGTGCCCTCCTTCGGCTCGACCAAGACCGTCGCCGTCTCGATCAGCGCCGACGGTGAAACCTTCCGCCAGGTCGGCCGCTACGTCTTCTCCCTGAACAAGGCGGAGAAACGCCTCTTCAACTTCGCGCCGACGAGCGCCCGCTACGTCCGCCTGACCTACCTCGACCATCACGCGGAACGCGCGAACTACACGCCCACCTTCGCGTTCACGACAGACCTGCAGATCTTCGCCCCCGCCAAACGCTGATCGCCCCGTCCCCTCGCGCCGCCTCAAGCCACGCCGCCGACCAAAGTTCGTAATACGAACTTTGGTCGGCGGAACATCCCCGGATACATTTTATCGGCAACTCCGATCATCCGGAGGTGATCAAATCGGCTCAGTCCCGCAGCACCTCCGCGTAGCCCTCGCGAAAGGTCCGCCAACGCGGACGCCAGCCGAGTTGCTCGCGCGCTTTCGTCGCGTCGATGATCCGATCCGGCGTCACCGCTCGCCGCCCGCCCGCCGGCAATCCCGTGAAACGTGGCATCGGCACGCCCAGCCGTTCCGCCAGCCACGCCACCACCTCGCCTTTCGTCGCCTCGCCTTCGTCGGCGATGTTGAAAATATCCGAGCCACCTGCGGCTGCTCGCGCCCACACCGCCTCCATCGCGCCGATGATGTCGTCGCGATAGATCAAATTCAGGTGGCCGTCCGCCCGACCCGACACCTCGCCGCTTCGCACCTGCTCCACGAGGTGCGTCCGGCCCGGCCCGTAGATTCCCGCGAGCCGTAGCACGGCCGCGCTCGCCCCGGTCACCCCCAGCCACTCCGACGCGATTTTCTCCGCTTCGATCAACGCCCGCACCGTCTCCGCCTCGCCTCCGACCGGATCGGCCTCCGTCACTCGCACTCCACCGTCCTGCGGATACACCGAGGTGCTGCTCGTGTAGATCAAATGCCCCGCCACACCGCCGCCCGCGCGCACGCGTTCGCCCCATTTCACCACGCTCCGCAGCCCCTCGACGTAGCTCCGCCGATAGCCCTCCGCTCCGCCGCCTCCCGCCGCCACGGTCACCGCCACACGTTCCGCACCGCCCGCCAATTCCGGCGCTCTCCACCACGCTTCGCTCGCCAATTCCCCGACGACCACCTCCGCGCCCGCCGCGCGCAGCTCCGTCGCCGTTTCGACATTCCTTGTCAACGCCACCACGCGCCACCCCTCGGCCAGCGCACGCCTCACCAACGCCCCGCCGACATAACCCGCGCCAAACACCACCAAGCGACGCCCACGCCCCGCCCGGTTAGCCTCCGTAATTTCTGCGCCTTTTGCGCTTTTTGTGGCCAAGCCTTGGCGCTCCTTCTGATTCATCGTCATCCCATTCATACCATGCCCACTGTCCTCGCCATCTTGCCAGAGGGTTTTGAAGAACTCGAAGCCGTCGCCCCCATCGACGTGCTCCGCCGCGCCGGCTGCACCGTGACCGTCGCCGCCCTCGGTTCCTCGCGCCGCGTCGTCGGTCGCAACCAACTCGTCCTCGAAGCCGACACGCTTCTCGCCGAGCTGCCCGCCGACGCCGCGCCCTTCGACTGCCTCCTCCTCCCCGGCGGACCCGGCGTGCAACACCTCCGCGCCTCGTCCACCGTCCGCGAACTCGTCGCGCGCCACCACGCCGCCGGCAAACTCCTCGCCGCGATCTGCGCCGCGCCCACCGTGCTGCACGACGCCGGCCTGCTCGCCGGCCGCCGCTACACCGCGCACCCGAGCGTCGCCAACGAACTCACCGCCATCCTCGCCGACGAACGCGTCGTGCTCGACGGCAACGTGATCACCTCGCGCGGCGCCGGCACCGCCCTCGATTTCGGCCTCGCCCTCGTCGCGGCCCTCGTCTCCCCGGAAAAATCCGCCGAAGTCGCCTCCTCAATTCGAGCTTAGTCCGACTCGTCTCCCAGCTCCTAGCTCCCAGCTCATATGTGCGGCATCGCCGGCTTCGTCTCCTTTCGTCATTCGCCCTCTGTCCGTGAAGCCGCGCTCGGCCGCATGCTCGCCGCGCAACATCATCGCGGTCCCGACGACTCCGGCCTCGTCAGCTCCGGCCCCGCGACGATCGGCATGCGTCGCCTCGCGATCTTCGATCCCGCCAACGGCCGTCAGCCCATGGTCTCGCCCGACGGGCGCCACCACCTCGTCTTCAACGGCGCCATCTACAACTTCCGCGAACTGCGCCCCGACTACGCCGCCCGCGGCTGGGTTTTCCGCACCGAGTGCGACACCGAGGTCCTCCTCGCCGCGCTCGCCCTCGACGGCGCCGCCGCGCTCCCGCGCCTCCGCGGCATGTTCGCCTTCGCGCTCTGGGACGCCGCCGAGCGCACGCTCCTCCTCGCCCGCGACGCCCTCGGCATCAAGCCGCTCCTCTACCACCACGACGCCGCCGGCCCCTTCCTCTTCGCCTCCGAGGTCCGCGCGCTGCTCGCGTCGAAACACGTCCCCGCCGACCTCGATCCCGCCGCCGCCGCCGACTTCCTCCGCTGGCTCGCCATCCCCGCGCCGCGGACGCTCCACGCCGGCATCCGCGCCCTGCGCCCCGGCGAACAACTCCTCCTCCGCGACACCCGCGCCACCCTCTCCTCGTGGTGGAGCCCGGCCCGGATCATCTCCACGCCGGCCGAGCCGCGCATCAAACCCGCCACCACAATCCCCCAGCTCCGCTCGCAACTCCGCGAACGTCTCGAGGACACCATCCGCGCGCACCTCGCCGCCGACGTGCCCGTGGGCGCCTTCCTCTCCGGCGGACTCGACTCCGCCGTGGTCTGCGCGCTCATGGCGCGGCACACCGGCTCCAAGCTGAAAACCTTCACCCTCGCCTTCGAGGAGTCCGGTTTCTCCGAGGCCTCCGAAGCCGCCGCCACCGCGCGCCACCTCGGCGTCGAGCACCACGTCCACACGCTCACCGGCCCCGCCGTCGCCTCCGACCTCGAAAAACTCCTCTCCCGCCTCGACCAACCCACCGGCGACGGAGTCAACACCTACTACGCCTCGCGCATCGCCCGCCTCGGCGGCGTCACCGTCGCTCTCTCCGGCCTCGGCTCCGACGAACTCTTCGGCGGCTATCCGTCCTTCCGCCGCCTGCCGCGCCTCGCCCGCTGGGCGCCCGTCTGGCGCGGTCTGCCCGCGCCCCTCCGCTCCGCCGCCCTCCGCGGCCTCGCCGCCGGCCCGACCGCCGCGCGCAAGCTCGCCGACACCCTCCGCCTCGCCGGCGCTCACGCCGGGCCCGCCGCGCTCGCCCTCGCCCAGCGTAGTGTTTTTCCCGATACAGAGATCGCCGCGCTCCTCGCTCCCTCCCTCGCGGCCGACGCGTTCCGCTCCTCCTCGTTTTCCCCGCCCCATCCGGCGACGGACGAGCTCGCCGCCGCCTGGGCCGCGCTCCTCGCCGCGCGTCCCGCCGGCGCGCCCGCGCCCTGGGCCGCGCTCGCCGGCCTCGCCGAGACCCGCGGCTACATGGCCGACGTCCTCCTGCGCGATTCCGACGAGTTCAGCATGGCCTGCTCGCTCGAACTGCGCGTGCCCTTCGTCGACCTGCCCCTCGCCGAGTGGGCCTGGGCTCAGGACCCCGCGCTGATGTTCGCCCCCGGCCTCGCGCCGAAGGCCCACCTCGCCGCCGCCTGCGCGGACCTGTTGCCGCCCGCCCTGCTCGCGCGAAAGAAACGCGGCTTCACGCTCCCCTTCGCGAAGTGGCTGCGCGGCCCGCTCCGCCCCTTCATGGAGGAAACGCTCGGCTCCGCCTCCGCCGCGCGCTCCGGCCTCTTCGATCCCTACGTGCCCGGCCGCCTCTGGCGCGCCTTCCGCGACGGCTCCGACGACCGCGCCTGGTCGCGCGTCTGGTCGCTCGCCCTCCTCATCCACCTCGCCCATCGCCACGAGCGCTGACCCCCCGGGGGCGCCGCGCCATGTCGTGCCCTTCCCCCCGTCCCATATCCTTTACACTCAACTGACAGCCTTGCCCGGGACGCCTTCATTCTGCCTTCTTCATCCCTTCCTCCTCTCACGCCGCTTCCTCCTTCCAGCTTCCCGCTTCCATGAAAGTCGCCCTCCTCGCGCCTGAATTCGCCGCCTCCGACGGCGGCATCCAGCGCATCTTGCGACTTTACCTGCGGGCCTTGGCCGAGGATCCCTCGCATCGCACCCTCTCTCTCGTCGCCCTCAACGACGCACCGGCCGACATCGCGCGTCTGCCCGACTTCGCCGACCGGCGCTTGAACGGGAAACCGCTCTCCTCCGCCGCCTGCTCCCGCTCGAAGCTCGCTTTCACCCGCGCCGCCTGGTCGGCCTGTTCCGGCGCCAACCGCGTCGTCTGCGGCCACATCGCCCAGCTCCCCGTCGCCGCCGTCGCGCTCCGCCCCGGAGGTCGTCTCGCCTTGGTGGCCCACGGCATCGAGGTCTGGAAAAAATCATCGCCCGCCGAGACGCTCGCGCTGCGGCGCTGCGACCGAGTCTTCTGCGTGTCGCGCTATACCCGCGACCGCGTCGCCGAGCTCCACCCGTGGCTCGCCCCGCGCCTGCGCGTGGTGCCCAACGCCCTCGATCCCGAGCTGCTCGCCGGTCCCGATCCGCAACCGCCGCCCTCGGGGAAACCACCCGTCATCCTCTGCGTCGGCCGGCTCTGCGCCGCCGACGCCTACAAGGGCTACGATCTGCTCCTGCGCGCCTTCTCCCTGCTGCCGCCTTCGGCGTTTCACTCGCATCCGGAACTCGTCCCCCGGCTGCGTTTCGTCGGCGACGGCGACGACCGCGCGCGGCTGGAATCCCTCGCCGCCGAGCTTCGCGTCGCCGACCGCGTGGAGTTTTCCGGACGTCTTTCCGACGTCGAGCTGCGCCGGGCTTTCGCCGATTGCACCTGCTTCGCCCTGCCGAGCACGGGCGAGGGCTTCGGGCTCGTCTACCTGGAAGCGATGGCCGCCGGCCGTCCTTGCGTGGGTCTCCAGGCGACCGCCCTGCCCGAACTCGTCACCCCGCAGGTCGGCGTGCTCGCCGAGCCGGACGATCCCGCCGCGCTCGCCGCCGCCCTGGCCGAATGCCTCACACGGTTTTGGGACGCCGCGGAACTTCGTCAGGCCGCCCTTTGCTACAGTTACCCGCACCTCGTCACCGCTCTTGCCACGGCGTGGCACTAGGCGCACGGAACGGGCGCGTGGTTTTGCAAGCCACGATCCTCCTACGCATTCCCCGTCATGCGGAAGCGTAATTAGGACGTGAAATTCCCGGGTCGATCTAGTGTGATCACCCCTATACGTCACATGGAACCCGTCGCCGCCGCACCCGTTCGCGCCTCCGACGCACACGCCCTGCATCATTACCGGGCGGGGTCGCCCTTGCGTCGGCCCCTCCGCTTCGTGCGGTCGATGGTCGTCGACGCGCTGCGCAGCCGCGAACTCGCGATCAGCCTCTTCCGGCGCGATCTGCGCACCCAATATCGCCAGAGCCTGATGGGCTACTTCTGGGCCGTGCTGCCTCCTTTGGCGACCGCCGCGGTCTTCATTTTCCTCAACCGCCAATCCTTGCTCAGCGCGGGGGAGGTCGGCGTGCCATATCCGGTTTACGTGCTCTCCGGAATGTTCTTCTGGCAGTTCTTCGTCGAGCTGCTGCAAAGCCCGCTCAAGGCCGTCGGCGCCGCGCGACACCTGTTGACCAAGGTCAACTTCCCCCGCGAAGCCCTGCTGCTCGCCGGCGTGGGCGAGGTCCTGTTCAACACCGCCGTGCGCGCGCTCGTCATCCTCCCCCTCCTCCTGTGGGCCGGCCTCGGCGCTCCGCATTCGCTCGGCTGGCTGCTCGCCGCCTGGCTCGCGCTCGGCGCGCTGGGGCTCACGCTCGGACTGCTCGTCGCCCCGCTCGGCATGCTCTACGGCGACGTCGGTCGCGGCCTTTCGCTCGTGGTCAACTTCTGGTTTTTCCTCACGCCCGTCGTCTACGCCCCGGGCACCTCGGCGATGGCCAATCTCCTCAACCGCTTCAACCCCGTGACCCCGCTCCTCTCCATGGCGCGCCACGGCCTGCACGGCGGTCCCGCCGATCCCGCCGCCTTCGGTCTCGTCGCCCTCTCGGCCCTCGTCGGCGGCGCCGTCGCCTGGATCGTTTTCCGTCTCGCCCTGCCGCGCATCGTCGAGCGGCTCGGCGGCTGATCCATCCACCGATGAGCGAGTCCTCCGTCCCCCTCCCCGCCGTCGAAGTCGCGTCCCTGCGCAAACGCTACTGCCGCAATCTGCGCCGTTCCTGGCACTACGGCGTAGCCGATATTCTCGGCGATCTGCTCGCCCGTCCCGAACGCGAACCGCGGTTGCGCGCCGGCGAATTCTGGGCGCTCGACGGCGTCTCCTTCACCATCCATCCCGGCGAATGCGTCGGCCTCGTCGGCCCCAACGGCGCGGGCAAAAGCACGCTCCTCAAGCTGCTCAACGGTCTCTTCCCGCCCGACGCCGGTTCCATCCGCCTTCGCGGTCGCGTCGGCGCGCTCATCGAACTCGGCGCCGGCTTCAGCCCGCTCCTCACCGGCCGGGAAAACATCTTCGTCAACGGCGCCATCCTCGGCCTCTCGCGCGCATCCATCGAACGCCTCCTGCCCGAGATCCTCGCCTTCGCCGACATCGGCGAACACATCGACACGCCCGTGCAAAACTACAGCTCGGGCATGCGCGTGCGCCTCGGCTTCGCCGTCGCCGCCTACCTCCGCCCCGAAGTCATGCTCGTCGACGAGGTGCTCGCCGTCGGCGACGTGGGCTTCCGCATGAAGTGCTACGAGCACATCCGCCGCCTCAAGGAGGCCGGCACCGCCATCGTGCTCGTGTCGCACAACATGAACGACATCGCCCGCGCCTGCGACCGGGTGATCGTCTTGGCCGGCGGCAAGATCCTCTACGACGGCGACACCGCCGGCGGCATGGCCTGCTACCAGGAACTCTTCGCCCCGCCCTCCGCCGCATCCACCCCCGACGAATCCGCCCCGCCCGCCAAGCCCTGCATCGGCCCCGTGCGCCTCCTCGACGCAGAGGGACGCCCCTGCTCCGAGTTCCGCACGGGCGACACCGTCGTCGCCGAGATCGATCTCCGCACGCCCGTGTCCGTGCCCGGCGCACGGCTCCTCGTCCACGTCTCCACGCCGGGCGCCGGACATCTCGGCCAGTTCTCCACCCCCTATCGACGATTCGAGTTTCCGCTCGAGCCCCCGGGCACGCGCCTGCGCCTGAAGCTTCCGAACATCCCGCTGCTCGTCGGCGCCTACCAGCTCCAGCTCGACCTCTACGGCGCCGCCGTCTCCGACTTTTACGAGCAACGCCTCGCCGCCGCCACCTTCCGCGTCGTCGGCCCGCCGGTGGACGCCTTCGGCTTCGGCGTCTACCACAACATCCTCTTCGAACACGACTGGGAGCTCGTCGGACCGCTCCCGCCATCGCCCGGACGATGAACCCGCAGCGTCCCCGCATTCTCCTCGCCGACGCCACCTGGCGCCCGCGCTTCTACGCGCCGCTTCTCGCCGCCATCGACGCCGAATGGGGCGAAGGCTGCGCGTCGGCCGACGTGAGCGACATCCGCTCTTGGGATCTCGTCATCACTGCCGACGAACGCTGGATGCCCGAGATGCCGTTGCTCGCCCTCCAGGCCCGCGAAGCGGGCGTGCCCGTGCTGCACCTGCTCGACGGCATCCTCGAGTGGAACAACCTCTGGGACAACCCCCGCTACGACGTCGGCGGCGTGAAAAGTCCGCCGATGTATCACCCGCCGATCGCGCACAAGATCGGCTGCATCGGCCGCGCGCAGGAACGTTTTCTCTCCGGTTTCGCCGCCGACGGCGCCTGCGAGGTCGTCGGGCTGCCGCGGCTCGACGCCGTCCATCCCGCGCCGCCCCCCGCCGGACCGACGCGCCACGTGCTCGTCTGCACCGCCAACACCCCCTACTTCACCCCGCGACAACACGACGTCGTGCGCCGCGCGCTCTCCGACCTGCGCGACTGGTTCGCGCGCAACCCGCGCCTCGGCGGCGCGCCCCTCGTGCCCATCTGGCGCCTCACCAAAAATCTCGAACACGAGATCGGCGTCGCCGGCCAGGTGTCCGACCGTTGGAAACAGGATCTCCTCGACGTGCTCGGCCGCGTCGACGCCGTCGTCACCACGCCCTCCACGCTCGTGCTCGAAAGCATGTTGCTCGGCCGCCCCGTCGCGCGCCTCGACTACTTCAACCTGCCCGCCTACGCGCCGAGCGTCTGGACCGTCACCCACCGCGAGGAGATCGATCCCGTGATGCACCGCCTGCTCGCGCCCACCGAAGGAGAACTTCGTTTTCAACAAACGCTCCTGCACGACGGCCTCGAATGTCGCACGCCCGCCCTGCCGCGCCTCGTCGCCCTCGTCGAGGGCATGATCGCCGCCGGTCGTGCCTGCCGCGCCCGCTCCGCGCCGCTGGAGTTCCCCCGCCGCATCGTGCCGCTCGAGCCCGACCGCCCGGCCGACCCCGCGCCGGTCCGTCCCGGTCCCGCGCCCGCCGACGCCGCCGCGACCGAGATCCTCCACCTGCGCCGCCGCATCGGCGTGCTCGAAAACCAGCTGCTCGAAACCGATCCCCTCGCGCTCGGCGCGCGCGGCCTCGGCCGCCAGCTCTGGCGGAGCCTGCGCTTCCGCCTCGCGCGCCGCTTCCCCCGCCTTTTCCGCCCGGCCGACGGACATCGCTATCGCGCCGAATACCCGAGGACCACCCCGCGCCCATGACCGAGACCCCGCGCATCTCCGTAGTGGTTCCCAACTACAACCACGCCCGTTTCCTCGACCGCCGCCTCGCGAGCATCTTCGCACAGACCCGCCGCGACTTCGAGGTCGTCTTCCTCGACGACGCCTCGCCTGACGACAGCGTCGCCGTCGCCCGCGCCTGGGCAGGCCGCCACCCCATGCGCCTCGACCTGCGAGAGAAAAACACCGGCAACCCCTTCGCCCAGTGGAACCGCGGCGTCTCCCTCGCCCGCGGCGAATTCGTCTGGATCGCCGAGTCCGACGACGACGCCGCGCCCGAGCTGCTCGAGACCCTCGTCGGTCTGCTCGAACGCGACCCGCAGGTGGTCGTCGCCCACTGCCAGTCCCGGATCGTCGACGCCCACGACACCCTCGTCGACGTCACCGCCCGCTGGTATGCCGACCTCGACGCCACGCGCTGGACGACCGAGTTCACGAACGACGGACGCGACGAATGCCGCCGTTTCCTCTGCCTCTCCAACACGATCCCCAACGCCAGCGCCACCGTCTTCCGCCGCTCGGCCTACCTCGCCGCCGCCCCCGCCAACGAAGCCATGCGCTACTCCGGCGACTGGCTCACCTGGGCCGCCCTCCTCGGCCAGGGCCGCTTCGCCTACACGCCGCGCGCCCTGAACCGTTTCCGCAAACACGGCGCCAATCTCACCGACCCGAGCAAGGTCGACCGCTTTCTGGCCGACTGGCTCGCCATCGCCCGCATGATCGACGAGCGCGACAAGCTCGACGCCGGCCAACGCGCCACTCTGCTCCGCCGCCTCGTGCGCTACCAGCTCGACGCGCCCCGCGCCGACCTTCGCCCCTGGTCCAACTTCGTCGCCGCCACCCGCATCGCCCGTCGGCTCGGTCCCTCCGGCCTTTTCCCGGTCGGCTCGCTGCGCCGGATCACCTTCTGGGAATCCCTCCTCCTCGCCTGGCCCGCCGCGCTCTGCACCGCCCGCCACGCGCTCGTCCGCCGGCGCGCCGCCACCTCCGCTCGCACCGCATGAGCCCGCGCATCGACGTCATTCTCTGCACGCGCGACCCGCGCCCCGCCTACCTGCGCGCCACCCTCCGCGCCCTCGCCGCGCAGGACCTCGCCGACGATCTCTGGAACTTCACCCTCGTGGACAACGGCTCGCGCGACGATCCCCGCGTCCTCGTCGAGGAGTGCCTGCGCCGGCCCTTCGAGGTCCTCCGCGAACCCGTCCCCGGTCTCACCCCCGCCCGCCTCCGCGGCATCGCCGACACTCGCGCGCCGATCCTCCTTTTCGTGGACGACGACAACGTCCTCGCGCCGGACTATCTCTCCCGGACGATGGAGATCGCCGACCGCCATCCGTTCCTCGGCGCCTGGGGCGGGCAACTCCTTCCGCGTTTCGACGAACCGCCTCCGGCCTGGACCAGGCCCTACCTGCCTCTGCTCGCCCTGCGCGCGCTCGACCGCGACCGCTGGTCCAATCTCCCCGATCTCGCCTGGTGCCCGTGGGGCGCCGGCATGGTCGTGCGTCGCGAGGTCGCCGAAGCCTACCGGACCCGGCTCGCCAAGGGCGGCCTTGGCGCCGCGTTTGATCGCGCGCCCGGCTCGCTCGGCGGTTCCGGCGATCTCGATCTCGCCCTCACCTCGCTCGATCTCGGGCTCGGCCACGGCCTCTTCCGCGCGCTGAAGCTCGAACACCTCATGCCGCCCGAGCGCCTGCGCGAATCCTACCTCCTCCGGCTCGCCGAGGGCGGCGCCCGCACCGACGAGCTTCTGCGCCTCGCGCGCGGCCTCGTCTCCCCCGCGCCCGCCTCCCGCGGCTTCCGCGAGCGTCTTCGCGATTGGCTCGCGTTGCCGCTCTCCCCCCCCGCCCGCCGTTTCGCCCCAGCCCGCCAGCTCCGCCGCCTGCGCGCCCACCGCGAATGGCACGCCGCCTCCGCCCGCACCGCATGAGCACGCCGTCCCCACGCCCCGTCCCCCCCGTGCCCGCGGGCGAGCCACGCCCGCGCTGGTCGGTCATGATCCCTTCCCACGAGTGCGGCCGCTACCTCGCCGCGACGCTGCGCGGCGTGCTCGCCCAGGACCCCGGTCCGGACGTGATGCAGATCGAGGTCGTCGACGACCACTCGATGCGCGACGACCTCGCCGCCATCGTGCACGAGGTCGGACAAGGCCGCGTGTCCTACCACCGCCAGCCCCGCAACGTCGGCCACATCGCGAATTTTCAAACCTGCCTCGAACGCGCCCGCGGCCACTACGTCCACCTGCTCCACGGCGACGACCTCGTGTTGCCCGGCTTCTACGCCGCGCTCGAACGCGGACTGGAAAATCCCGACATCGGCGCCGCCTTCTGCCGCCATCGCCACGTCGATTCCGGGGAAAAGGAGCTCTACGTCTCGCCCGAGCTCCGCGCCACCGCCGGCGTGCTCGACGGCTGGCTCGAACGCATCGCCGTCCGCCAACAGCTTCAAACACCCTCCATCGCGGTGAAGCGTTCCGTCTACGAGCAGCTCGGCGGCTTTCATCCCTCGCTGCGTTGGGTCGAGGACTGGGAGATGTGGACGCGCATCTCCTCGCGCCACGCGATCTGGTTCGAACCCTCCGTGCTCGCCGCCTACCGTCGTCACGGCTCCTCCAGCACCGCGCGCAACCAGCTCTCGGCCGAGGACGCCCGCGACCGTCGCCGCGCCATCGCAATCATCTCCCGGCATCTGCCCGCCGACCGGCGCGCGCGACTCGGACGCGAGGCCCGCCGGGCCAGCGCCGCCTGGTGCGTCGAGGTCGCCGCCGAGCTCGTCGCCGCCGGCCAGCGTCGCGCCGCCTGGCGCCAGATCGCGCAAGCCCTCCTCACCTCGCCCTCGCCGGCGACCTTCGTCGCCGTCGCCCGTTTCTGCCTGCGCCGCCTCAAAGCATGAGCACGTCCCCCGACATCAGCGTCCTGCTCTGCACGCACCGGCCCGACCCGGCCCGGTTGCGCGCCACCCTCGACGGCCTGCGCCGCCAGACGCTGCCCGTCGCGCGCTGGGAACTCCTCGTCGTCGACAACGCCAGCACGCCGCCGCTCGAACTCGCGGACGAGCTCGCCTGGCATCCCCTCGCCCGTGTCATCCGCGAGGAGAAACTCGGCCTCACCCACGCGCGTTGCGCCGGCATCTCCGCCGCCATCGCCTCGCTGCTCGTCTTCGTCGACGACGACAACGTCCTCGATCCCCGCTACCTGGCCGCCGCCGTCGAACTCGCCGACCGCCGCCCGGACATCGGCGCCTTCGGAGGAGAGGTCTCGCCCGGCTTCGAAACCGAACCCGCGCCCGAGCTCCGGCCCTGGCTCGGCGTCCTCGCCCTCCGCGAGGTCTCCGCCCCCCGCTGGGCTATGTATCCGGAAATCAACGACACCCTCCCCTGCGGCGCCGGCCTCGTCGTCCGCGCCGCCGTCGCCCGACGCTACCTCGACGCCGTGCGCGGCGATCCCGTCCGCGCCGCGCTCGACCGGCGCGGCGACTCGCTCGCCTCCTGCGGCGACACCGACCTCGCCCTTACCGCCGTGGACCACGGCCTCGGCACCGGGGTTTTCCCCGAACTGCGACTCCGCCACCTCATCCCCGCGCGCCGCGTCCAGCCCGCCTACCTGCTCGCGTTGATCGAGGACCTCGAACGCTCGCGCCAGGTGCTCTGCCACCTGCGCGGTCTGCCGGCGACGCCGCCTCCCGGCCTCGTCCGCCGGCTCTGGAACGCGCTCAACGCCTGGCGCCATCGCGAGTTTTTCCACCGCGTGCACGCCGCCGTCTGCCGCGGCCGCGCCCGGGCCGCGCGCGACATCGCCGCCGTGAAGGAGGGTGTCGCATGAGCGCAAGGGGCCGCCATCTCTGCTTCATCCTGCGCCTGCCGCCGGAACCGGGCCACGGCTCCGGCATCATCGCGCTTCGCCACTTGCGACGTCTCCACGCCGAGGGCTGGCGCATCACCGTCGCCTGCGACGAAGCCGTGTCCTGGACTCCGCCCGAGGGCTGGCGCGTGATCGCCCTGCCTCGCCGCAAACCCGGCTGGCCGCCGTGCCGGGAAAACGTCGCCCTCAGCGTGCGCCTGCGCGGACGCCTGCTCGCGCGCGAGCTCGCCCGCGCCTTGCCCGAACCGGCGGACGTCGTCCTCACCGTGCTTTGGGGCGACGTCTTCACCGAGGCCGCGCGCGTCGTCTCGCGCCTGTGGTGGGCGCCGCTCGCCATCCTCGCCCATGATCGCCCGGAGCTGATGATGGAAACGCCGGGCGAACGCGCGCGCCGCGTCTGGGGTTCGATCGCCCGGCGCGCGATCCACGACGCGTCCGTCGTCTGGCCCGTGACCCGCGGCCTGCTCGACGCCTACCGACCGCCGCGCCTGCTCCGCATCCGCGAGCTGCCGCCGATTCCCGATCCCGCGAACCGCGAACCCGCCGCGTGGCGCGAACAACACCGGCTCCGCCCGGTGGTGATCCACGCCGGCCGCATCCACGCCCACCAACGGGACAACTTCGACCTCGTCGCGTCCACGCTCGCTGCCGCCGGAGGCGAGTTTCGCCTCGTCGCCCCCGCCGACGATCCGGTGTGGCGCGATTTGAGCGCGCGTCATCCGTCGGTGGTTCGCGTGGACCCCTTCCCGGCCAACGAGGCCGTCAAAGACTACCTGCGCGAACACGCCTCCGCGTTGCTCGTCTCCTACCATCACGACGCGACGATGCAGCCTTGGGCAGCCACGAGTTTTCCGAGCAAACTGATCGACTACGCGCCGCTCGGCGTCCCCGTCGCCATCCTCGCCCCGTCACACGCCGCGGTCTCCGCCTGGGCGGAACGACACGACTATCCACTGCTCGCCTCCGTCCCCTCCCCGGAGGCGCTCGCCGCGCTCTGGTCCGGCGTCCGGGACCGCGACACCTGGGAATCCGCCGCCCGCATCCTCGCCGCCTCGTCGCGCAGGGAGTTTTGCCCGGAACGCATCCACCGACGTTTCTCGACGGATCTCGCGACGCTCGCGCCGCGTCCCCGCCCGAGCCTCGGCCGCCTGTGGTTGCTCGGCGTCCACCAACCCCTGCAACGACTCCGGGAAACCTTCTCCCGCGCGCCATGGGACGAAATGCTCTGCGCGCGCGGTCGTCGGGAGATGCGCCGCGCCGCCGCCACGCTCGCTCCCGCCCCGGTCGCGCCGCACGCCGGCCAGATCCCGGCGGTGTTTCTCACCGGCCATGGTTTCTGGGAGCAAACCGCCCTGTGCGCGCACTCGCTCCGCGCCCAGCTCGGCTCCGAGATCCCGATCACCATCCTCGACGACGGCAGCCTGCGCGAGGGCGAGGCCGCGCATCTGCGACGCATTCTTCCCGGCGCTCGCATCCACTGGAGCGAAGACATCGAGGGACGGCTCGACGAGGCGCTGCCCGAGACGCGCTTCCCCGTGCTCCGGCGGCATCGCCTGCTGTATCCGCATCTGCGCAAGCTGACCGACGTCCACGCCACCCTCGGGCCGGGATGGAAGCTCGTGCTCGATTCCGACATGTTGTTTTTCCGCCGCCCGGACGCGCTCGCCGCCTGGCTTCGCGATCCCGACGGCCCCTGCTACGCCACCGACGTGGCTGAATCCTACGGTTACCCACGCGCGGTCATGGAGGAACTCGCCGGCTCGCCCCTCCCCGAACGCCTCAACGTCGGCGTGCTCGGCCTGCGTTCCGAGTCGGTCGATTGGGACGCGCTCGAACGGTGGACCGCCGACCTCCTCGCCCGCCACGGCGCGCATTATTTCCTCGAACAAGGCCTGAGCGCGATGCTCGTCGCCCGGCTCCCCGCCGGACTGCGATTGTCACGCGAGGACTATCTCGTCATGCCCGACCGCGCCGAAGGCCGCTCGCCGCGCGCGGTGCTGCACCACTACGTCGCCGGCAGCAAGTCGGCATACTTCCAGGACGCCTGGCGGGTCGCGCTCGCCCGGGTAAACGCCCGTCAGCAGCCATGAAAAACGAAACTCCGGTTTTCTATCTTCCGCCGGGAAACGGCGGCGCGGTCGACGGGGAGGACGTCGAACGTCTCGCCGGACGTCTCGCCGAAGATCTGCCCGATTCCCGTTCGCCCTCGGTCTCGTGGATCGTGCGCCCCTGGCAGGCGCTCGTCCGCCGGGGCATGCCGGTGCGCCTGTCCGGCGTCATCCCTCCCGAAGGCGTCATCGTGGCCGCGCGCGGCGATCTGCCGTGGCATCTGCGCCCATCTCCCCGGCAATTGTTCGTCTGCGCCCGCGCGGACGCCGGCCCGCATCCGTGGGCCCAACTCGAGCTCGTCCAGAATCCCGCCCAGGCCCGCCCGGCGGGAAGGCGCCTGTTCGTTCCGCACTGGCCACAGCCGGGCCTGCGGGTTCGCGACGCGGCGCGCGGCGCGCGCTTCGAGCGAATCGGATTCCTGGGTGACCGGGCCAATCTCGCGCCCGAACTCGCCTCTCCCGAATGGCCCCGCCTGCTCGCGCGCGAAGGGCTGGAGTGGATACTCCGCCAGAAGGGCCGGCACGATCTCGGCGACTACGGCGACCTGGATGCGGTGATCGCGATCCGCGATTTCGCGGGCATGCCCCACGACTACAAACCCGCATCGAAGCTGGTGAACGCCTGGCTGGCCGGCGTGCCCGCCATCGTCGGTCCGGAGTCCGCCTTCCTCGCCGCGGGCCGCCCCGGGGAGGATTTCCTCCTTGCCGAAAGCGTCGAATCCACCCTGGCCGCGCTCCGCGCTCTGCGCGACTCCCCCGGTCTTCGCGCCCGTCTGGTCGAAAACGGACGCCAACGGGCCATGTCCTTCAACGAGGACAGCGTCCTCGCGGTCTGGACCGACGTGCTGTATGACAAGGCGCCGAAGATGCTCGCGGAATGGCGTGCGCTCTCGGCCCCCGCCCGCCGCGCGTGGTTCCTGCGCCGATGGTTTCGCCTCCGCCTCGACGGCGCGGCCTCCCGTATCCGTAAAACAACGACATGAGCGCACCGTCCTCCCTCCTCGGCCGCGTCGTCACCATCGCCACCGGCCGCCCCGCCTACATCGAGATGGCGTGGAACCTCGCCCGCTCCTTCCTCCACTGGAACGGAGACGGCTCGCTGCGCTTCACGCTTTGCACCGATCACGCCGGGCCGCTCCCCGCAGACCTCGTCGACGTCGAGATCGTCCGCATCCGCCCCGGCGAATGCGGCGCGGGCTTCTCCCCCAAGCTCCACCTCGACCGCCTCGTTCCCTCGAACGCGCCCGTCCTCTTCCTCGACGCCGACTGCCTCGTGGTCGCCCCGCTGCGCCCGGTCTTCGACCGCCTGCGCGGACGGGACTTCTCGCTCATCGGCCGGATGACGGACGTGGGCGAGTTCTACGGCGACGTCCGCTCCCACCTCGCGCGCGCCGGCGTGCCCCGTCTGCCCCTGTTCGTCGGCAGTCTCATGTATTGGGAAAACGGCGACACGGCCCGTTCGGTCTTCGCCTCCGCCCGCGCCTTCGAATCCCGCTACGACGAGCTCGGCATATCCCGCATGCGCGGCGCCACCGCCGACGAGCCGGTGGTCGCCCTCGCCTTCGGCGCCCACGGGCTCGAACCCGTGTCCGACGACGGCACGATCAAGGCCGACGCGCACCTCTACGACTATCCGCCCGAGATCGACCTGTTTCGCGGCCGCGTGCGTTTCGTCAACACGGCCCCCGCCGGGAGCCACGTGATCCCCAATCCGCTGCGCGAGTCCCGCCCCGCCATCGCCCACTTCAACGCCGCCTACGCCTTCGAGTCGCCCTACCTGCGGGAGGCCCTCGTCCTGCGCCTCGTCCGCCTGCACGGCTGGCCGCCCTTCGCCGCCCGCGCCTGGGCCCTCCTCAGCCTCGACTGGCCCCAACGCCTCGTCCAAGGGCTGAAAAACCTGCTGCGCCCCGCCTACCGACGCCTCTTCGGCACGCGCACGATCAAACCCACCCCGCGGGAAACCTGAACCTTCCTCGCTGCTCCAACCCGGCAACCCCATCCCTCATGAACAAACGTGGCTTCATCTACGTCGTCTCCGGCGAATCCTTCGTGGCCGAGGCCGGACGCTCCGCCGCGCGCGTGCGCGAGCTCCACGGCCTGCCGATCACGCTCATCAGCGACCGCGAACCGGCTCCGGAACACCGCGCCGCGTTCGACGAGGTGAGGATCGAACTCTCCGGTTTCGACTACGCGGACAAGCTGTTGATGCGCGCCAGTCCCTACGAGCAGACCCTCTTTCTCGATTCCGACACGCTCGTCACCCGCCCGCTCGACGACATCTTCACCCTGCTCGACCAGTTCGACGTGGCCTTCCAGTTCACCGAAGGCGGAAACCACTACGCCCTCCCCGGCGTGCCGGTCTGCTTCCTCGAACCCTCCGCCGGCATCATCGCCTGGCGACGCGGTCCCGGCGCGGACAAGTTTTTCGACTCCTGGGCATCCTCCTACGCCGAAATCGAACGCGAACAGGGGAAAAAGGGAGCCTGGGATCAGCGCAGCCTCCGCCACGCCGCGTTCTTCAGCGGGGCGCGCATCGCCCCCCTGCCCATCGAATGGCAGGTCTACACCTATCGTCCCAACTTCCTCTGTCAGGAAACGCGCATGCTCCACGGACGCGACATCTCCGACGCTCTCGCCGCGAGCATCGATCGCCGCGCCGGACCGCGCGTCTGGCTGCCCCGCGTGGGCCTCGTGCCGTCCTTGGAAAAACCCAGCCTCCGCGAGTTTGTCGCCTTCACCTTCCGTCTCGGCTCGCGACTGCTGAAACGCCGCCTGCGCCTCGCCCTGCACCATGCGCGTATCTGGCGCCTTCCCGAGAACACCCGCCCCGCATGAGCACAGTCGGCGCACCTCTCGTCTCGATCGTCATGCCCGTGCACAACGCCGGACGCTGGCTCCGCGCGTCGCTCGACTCCGTTTTCGCCCAAACGCACCGGCCGCTGGAGATCCTCGCGGTGGACGACGGCTCAACCGACGACACGTCCGGCATCCTCGCCGAATACGCCACTCGCCACGCGGACGTCATGCGCGTCGTGTCGTTGCCGACACCGACCGGCGCCTCCGCCGCGCGCAATCGAGGCCTGCTAGAGGTGACCGGCGCCTACGTGAAGTTTCTCGACGCCGACGATCTGCTTTCGCCCGACCACGTCGCACTTCAGGTCGCCGCGCTCGCCGCGCATCCCGGCCGGATCGCCCACTCCGAATGGTCCCGCTTTTACTCTGATCCGACCGAGGCTCGTTTCACCCCGCGTCCCGGTTGGCACGACTCCGGCCGCCCCGTCGACTGGATCTGTGAAACCTGGGCCGACGCCGAGCCGATGTATCAGTGCGGCATGTTCCTCATCCCGCGCGAACTGCTTGCGCGCGCCGGCGGCTGGAACGAGGAACTGAGCCTCATCGACGACTTCGAATTTTTCACCCGGCTCATCCTCGCCTCCGAAGGCATCGCCCACACGCCCGGCGCGCACCTCCACTACCGTTCGGGCCTGCCCGGCAGCCTGTCGTCCCGTAAATCGCGCCGCGCCTGGGAGTCCGCCCACCGCTCCGTCCGCCTCGCCTGCGAACATCTCCTCGCGCGCGAAGACTCCCCCCGCACGCGCCGCGCCGCCGCCGACGCCTGCCAAAACCTCGTCCACTCGCTCTACCCCGACCACCCCGATCTCGTAGCCGACCTGCTCGCCGAAGTCCGGCGACTCGGCGGCTCGCGGCTCCGCCCCGACGGCGGACGCGTATTCAAAATCCTGACACGCATGCTCGGCTGGCGCGCGGCGCTCCGCATCCGCCGACGTCGCGAATCCTCGCGCGCAGCCGCCTGACCCACGCCATGGCCCGCATTCGCATCTACATCGGTCGCCATCTCTGCACCGCGCCGCGTCCCCAGAAGGAAGCCGACGCCCTCGCCGCCGCCGGCCACGAGGTCTCCGTGCACGGCATGGCCTACCGCGCCGACTTTTCCGAGAGGGATGCCGCGATCGCCGCCGGCCGCGCCTGGCGTTGGGAACCCGCCGTGGATTACTCGCGCGCCGATCGACGCGGCGCATGGTTCCTGGCTCGTGTCCGCCATCGTCTCGCCCGCTCTCTCTTCGCACGCACCGGCCTGGTTCTTCCCGACGTCTGGGGATACGGCACCTCGCGCCTCGCCGCCCACGCGCTGCGTTCGCCCGCCGACCTCACGCTTGTCCACTCCGAAGGCGGTCTCTGGTTCGCCGATCGCCTCCTGCGCGCCGGGCATCGCGTCGGCGTCGACTTCGAGGATTGGTTCTCCCACGACCTCACGCCCGCGCAACGTCACGGACGCCCCGTCGCGCTGCTTGAACAACTCGAGCGCCGTCTGCTTCTGGCCACTCCCTACGCGCTCGCCCCCTCGCGCTCGATGGCGGAGGCGATGGCCGCGAAGTTTCGCACGCCCGCGCCCTCGGTGATCTACAACACCTTCGCCGCCGGTCCCGATCCCGCGCCGAGCCCCGCCGAAGGTCGTCCCGTTTCCTTCCACTGGTTTTCCCTCGTCCTCGGACCGGAGCGCGGCCTCGAGACGCTCTTCGACGCCCTGCCCGCCGTCGACGGGTCCTGGGAACTCGTCCTGCGCGGCGAATCCACCGCCACCTATCGCGAGGCGCTGCTCTCGCGCCTGCCCGAGGCCTTGCGCCCCCGTATCCGTTTTCTCCCGACGGTCCCCGCCGCCGAGCTGCCCGCCGCCCTCGCCGCCCACGACGTGGGTCTCGCGCTCGAGGTAAACGACATCCCCAGCCGCGATCTCACCATCACCAACAAGTTCTTCCACTACCTCCAGGCCGGCCTCGCCATCGCCGCCAGCGACACCGCCGGACATCGCGAGGGGCTCTCGCTCGCGCCTGGCGCCGGACACGTGTTCCCCAACGGCGATTCCGCCGCGCTCGCCACGCTCCTTCGCCGCTGGACAAAGGCTCCCTCCGAACTCCTCTCCGCCCGCCGCGCCTCCCGCGCCGCCTTCGTCTCCCGCCTCGCGCACGAACATCAGACCGGAACCTACGCCGCGCTCGTCGGAAAGGCCCCCGCCCGGTAAAATCACCTTCGCCCATGCGCATCCTCCTCGTCGCCGATCCCATGATCCCCGTCCCTCCCGCCGGCTACGGCGGGATCGAACGCATCGTGGACTCGCTCGTCGGCGAACTCCGCGCCCGCGGGCACCAGGTCGGCCTCGTCGCCAAGGCCGGCTCGGCCTGCGCCGCCGACGCCCTCTTCCCCTGGCCCGGTGAAAACGTGCGTTCGCCCGTCGACACCCTGCGCAACGCCCTCGCCTTGCGCCGCGCCGCCCGCGCCTTTCGCGCCGACATCGTCCATTCCTTCGCCCGGCTCGCCTACCTTCTCGGCCTCCTGCCCTCGCGCCTGCCGAAGATCATGTCCTACCAGCGGCACGTATCGACTCCACAAATACGCCGCGCCCTCCGTCTCGCCCGCCGCGGCTCGCTGCGTTTCACCGGTTGCAGCGAGTTCATCTGCCGCCAGGGCCGCGCCGGCGGCGGCGAATGGACGTCGATCCACAACTTCGTCGACCTCTCGCGCATCGACTTTTCCCCGCGGGTCACCGCCGACGCGCCACTGCTTTTCCTCAGCCGTCTCGACGAGGTGAAGGCCCCCGACCTCGCCATCGATATCGCCCGCCGCGCGGGCCGCCGGCTCATCGTCGCGGGCAACGCACCCGCCGGAGACGGCCCCGACGCGGTCTTTTTCCGCGAGAAAGTGGCGCCGCGGCTCGACCGCGACGGCGTCGAATACGTCGGCGAGATCGGCGACGCGGCGAAGAACGAGCTGCTCGGCCGCGCCGCCGCCCTGATCGTGCCGATCCGCTGGGACGAACCCTTCGGCATCGTCTTCGCCGAGGCCCTCGCCGCCGGCACGCCCGTCATCTCCTGCCCGCGCGGCGCGCTTCCGGAAATCATCCGCCCCGATGTCACCGGCATCCTGATACCGGAAGGCGACGTCGCGGCCGGCGTGGCCGCGGTCTCGCGCCTGCCCTCGCTCGACCGCGCCGCCTGCCGTCGCGACGCCGAGACGCGTTTTTCCCTCCCCGTCTGCACCGACCACTACCTGGCCGCGTATGCAGATTCCCTCGCCGCATCATGCGCCGTGTCCTGATCGTCAGCCCCCATTTCTGCCCGGTCAACGCGCCCGACATGCAGCGCGCACGGATCATGCTGCCCCAATTGCGCGCGCACGGTTGGGAGCCGGTCGTCCTCGCGCTCACCCCCGACACCGTCGAGGGCGCCGTGATCGAGCCGGCCTTGGAGGAAACCTATCCGGACGACATTCGCGTGGTGCGTGTCCGCGGCCTGCCCCCGCGCCTCACCCGGCGCTTCGGCTTCGGCGGACTCTGGCTGCGCGCCGGACGCGCCTTGCGCCGCGCGGGCGAGCGCCTGCTCGCGGCGGAAAAATTCGACCTCGTGTTCTTCACGACGACGCAGTTCGACGCCTTCACACTCGGCCCGCGCTGGCTCGCTCGCTTCGGCGTGCCCTACGTTCTCGACTACCAGGACCCCTGGGTGACCGATCACTACGCGCGCACCGGCCAGCAGCCTCCAGGCGGCCCATTGCGCTTCGCCATTTCACAGTGGCGCGCCCGCCGACGCGAACCCGAGATTCTCGAGCGCTCCGCCGGGATCGTCTCCGTCTCACCCGCCTACCTCACGGATCTCTCCGCTCGCTGTCCGTCCGTAACGGCGAAACCCTCCGCCGTCCTGCCCTTCGGCGCCTCGCCCGCCGACCTCGATATTGCGCGCGGGCGTCCGCCGGCCCGTCCGCTCGTTCCCTTCGGCGACGGATGTATTCACTTCGTGTATACCGGACGCGGCGGCGACGACCTGCGCCCCGCGCTCGGGCTGTTGTTCTCCGCCCTCGCCGAGTTCCGCGAACGCGATCCCCACACGGCGGGTAAACTTCGGCTCCACTTCATCGGCACCTCCTACGCCCCGCCTCCCCTCGGCCGGGAAACCATCCTTCCCGTGGCCCGCGAGCACGGCGTGGCGGACCTCGTGCGGGAGACCTGCCATCGCGTCCCCTACCTCGAGGCCCTGCACTATCTCTCGCGCGCCGACGCCATCCTCGCCGTCGGATCGGACGACCCCTCCTACAACGCCTCGAAGCTCGCCCCCTGCCTGCTCGCCGGCCGCCCGCTGCTCGCGATCTTTCACGCAAACAGCCCCGCCCACGGCTTCCTTGCCCGGCACGCGCCCGGTGCCCGCCGCGTCGCCTTCGATCCCGCGTCGTCCCGGAACCATGCCTCGCGCGAGGATCTCGCGACTTGGTTCGACAAGGCGGGCTGGTCGCAATCCCCCCAGGTTTCCCTCCCCTCGCTGGACCCGATGCTCGCCTCCGCCATGACGGCCCGCCTCGCCGCGCTTTTCGATCTCAGCCTCCGCTCCGAGCACTTCACGTCCTGACCATGTCCGCCGCATCCCCCGCTCCCGGCACTCCCCTCTCCTGCGAGCAGCTCGCCCGGCTCGTGCAGGCGCCTTTGCGGAAACGTCTCGGCCTCGTCGTCGGCATCCTGGTTTCCGAGATCCTCCTGCTGATCCTCTTCGAATTGCCCCACGCCGACGCGCTCGCGTTCATCGTCGCCGGCTGCGGGCTGCCTCTCGTGCTCTGGTTGCGTCAACGCGACCCCGGCCTGCCCCTGCTCGTCCTCGTCGCGCTCCAGACGCTCGCGGTCTTCGGCACGCCGATCCTCATGCGCAACCCCAACCTCAACGGCTATTCGGCCGAGGACATATTCTCCGCCGCCAGCGAGATCCTGTATTTCTGCCTCGCCCTTTGCCTCGGCTGGATCTTCGCCCGCCCCGGCGGCCACCGCCGCCCTCCGCGCTTCTGCTGGATCCTGAAATTCATCCGCGCGGAGAAACCCGAGACCATGCAGCGGGGCGCGCTCCTGCTCACCACGGCCCCCGCACTCTTCCTCCTCTGCAACAACGAAGGCTGGCTCGACGTCGTCTTCAATGTCCTCCCCAACGGCGGCTTCTCGCTCGCGCGCACCCTCTTCGACGCCGCTCTCGTCGCCGGCTGCCTCATCGGCGGCTACGCGATCGGCTCGGGAACGATGTCGGGCCGCGCCCGCGCCTACTTCTGGTTTCTCCAGGTCGCGATCGTCCTCCTCAACTCGGCTTCCATCCTGCTCTCGACCAACGCCGGCATGATCGCCTCCACCACCCTCGGGCTGTTCCTCGGCGCGCGCCGGCCGCCGTGGATATACATCGCGGTCATGCTGACGGCCCTCTCGATCCTCAACCTCGGCAAGTTCGAGATGCGCAGTCGATATTGGAGCGAATACACGCAGACCCGGATCAGCGTCGTCCAATTCCCGTCCTACTACGCCGAATGGCTGCGCCACAGCGCGGATCTCGCCGGCTCCCCCTCTTCGTCGGGACACCACCCGGAGGCCGGCCAACGCCTCACCGACCGCCTCGACAACCTGCAAAACCTCCTCTTCGCGCAGGAGGCCATCGAACATCGCAACGTCCCTCTTCTCGAAGGCGCCACCTATTCCCTCATTCCCCCGCTCCTCATCCCGCGCATCTTCTGGCCCAACAAACCGCGCAGCCACGAAGGGCAGGTGTTGCTCAACGTCCACTTCGGTCGCCAACGCCTCGAGGACACCTTCTCCGCCTACATCGCCTGGGGCCTGCTCGCCGAGGCCTACGCCAACTTCGGCGCGCTTCTCGGAGCCCTCTTTTGCGGCTGCACGCTCGGCTTCGCCGTCGGCCACCTCGAACGCTGGGTCAAGCCCTACCCGATCACCTCGCTCCAGGCCTTCTTCTTCCTCATCGTCTCGGTCAACCTCCTGCTCTCTTTCGAAATGGTGGCGAGTGTCTGGATCACCTCGGTCTTCCAGATGTTGATCGCCTTCATTGTCGGCGTCGTGCCGTTCGCCGAGAAGCAACGCATCGAAAGCGTGCTCTCGCCTTCCCCATGAAGCGCCCGCGTCTCGCCATCGTCTGCTCGCACCCGGTGCAATACTACGCGCCGTGGTTTCGCCACCTCGCGCGACACCTGCGCGCCGAGCTTCGCGTCTTCTACCTCTGGCAACCCGCGCTCTCCGACGCGCCCGATCCCGAATTCGGACGCGTCGTCCGCTGGGACGTCGATCTGCTCTCCGGCTACGATCACGAGTTCGTCCCCAACACCGCCCGGCGCCCCGGCACCGATCACTTTCGCGGCCTGCGCAACCCCGTCCTGCCCGCGCGCCTCCGCGCCTTCGCGCCCGACGTCGTCATGCTTTTCGGATACGGCTGGGAAACGCAGCTCCGTCTCGCCCTCGCCTGGCGCGATTGCCCGCTCGTCCTGCGAGGCGACTCGCATCTGCTCGGCCGCCCGGCCTCGCTCCGCGCGAGGTTGCGCTCGCTCCTCCTGCGCTCGCTCTTCGCCCGCTTCGCCGCCTTCGCCGCCGTCGGTCGGGCCAACCGCGATTTTTATCTCCGCCACGGCGTGGAGCCCGACCGGATCTTCCACGTGCCGCACTGCGTGAACAACGAAGCCTTCGCCGACGAGGTCGCGGCCGATCCCTCCGCCGCCTCCGCCTGGCGCCGCGAGCTCGGCGTGCCCGCGCATCACCGTGTCGTCGGCTTCGTCGGCAAGTTCGTTCCGAAAAAACGCCCCGACCTTCTCCTTCGCGCCTTCGTTCGCGCCGCCCCGGCCGACACCACTCTCCTGCTCGTCGGCGACGGCCCCCTCGAACACGACTTGCGAAAACTCGCCGCCTCCGCGCCGCAGGCCGACATCCGTTTCGTCCCTTTCCAAAACCAGTCGGCCATGCCGCGGACGCTCGCCGCGCTCGACCTCCTCGTCCTCCCCAGCGAAGGCCCGGGCGAAACCTGGGGGCTCGTCGTCAACGAGGCCATGTCCCTCGGCGTCCCCGCCCTCGTCAGCACCCACGTCGGCTGCCGCGCCGACCTCGTGGTCGACGACGAAACCGGCTGGAGTTTTCCCGCCGGCGACGAGACCGCGCTCGCCGCGGCCCTGCCCCGCGCTCTCTCCGCGTTCGCCGCCCGCCCCGCCGAGATCCGCGCCGCCGTGCTCGCTCACGTCGCGCGCTATTCCTACGACTCCGCCACCGCCGCGCTCCAAGCCCTGCTTGACGCACCCGTCGTCCGCCCCGCCTCTTTTTCCCCGTGAACGTCCTCGGCCAACACAGTCCCAGTCCCTGGACCCGCCGCGAAAAACTCCTTCGCGCTCTCTGGATGCTTGTGCAGGCCACGCTCTTTCGCTGGAGCCCCCGCCCTTGCCACGCCTGGCGCCGCGCCCTGCTCCGCCTGTTCGGCACGCGCTTCCCCTCCGTGCCCGACACTCCGCCCGCCCGCGTTTTTCCCAGCGCCCGCATCCACTTCCCGTGGAAACTCGAGCTGCACGCCGGCTCGATGGTCGGACCCGACGTCCACGTCTACAACCTCGCCCCGATCACCTTGCGCGCCGGCGCCAACCTCGCCCAAGGCGTCCACCTCTGCGCCGGCTCGCATGATTTCACTAAGTGGACGATGCCCCTCGACGCCCGCCCCATCGTCGTCGGTGAAAACGTCTGGATCGCCGCCGAGGTCTTCGTCGGCCCGGGCGTCACCATCGGGGAGCTCGCCGTCATCGGGGCGCGCAGCGTCGTCATGCGCGACCAGCCCGCCCGCATGGTTTGCGCCGGCAATCCCTGCCGCCCGCTCCGGCCCCGCCCCGAGCCCGTCTGAGATGTTCGACGTCCTCCACGTCATCTCCAGCGTCGATCCGCGCCACGGCGGCCCTTCGCGCACCGTGCCCGCGCTCGCCGCCGCCCAGGCCGCGCTCGGCGCCAAGGTCGGCCTCGTCACCCTCACCGCCTCCGACATCTCCCATGTTCCGCGAACGGTGGACGTCCGTTGTTTTCCCCCGGTCCCCGGCCCGTTCGGCCGCACGCTCGCCTTTTCCTCCGCGCTCGCCCGCCATCTCGCCGCCACTCCGGCCCGCGCCATCCACGCCCACGGGCTCTGGCAACGCCCGCTCCACCACGCCGCCCGCGCAGCCCGCCTGCATCGAGCACCGCTCGTCCTCGCCCCGCGCGGAATGCTCGAACCCTGGGCGCTGGCCCACCACACCTGGAAAAAACGCCTCTCCTCCACGCTTGTCCATCCGGGCGCCCTCTCCGCCGTCTCCGGTTGGCACACCACCGCCCCGCAGGAGGCGGACCACCTGCGCGACCTTCCCACCTGGGTCCGCGCTTCCACCGATGACATGCCCGTGTGCGTCGCTCCCAACGGCATCGACGCCCCCGATCCCTCCGCCGCCGCGCCCGCCCGCGCCGCCTGGCTCTCCGCGTATCCACAACTCCACGACACCCGTGTCGCGCTCTTCTACGGACGCCTCCACCGCAAGAAACGCGTTGCCGAGCTGATCGATCTCTGGCTCTCCGCCCCGCGCCCCGGCTGGACCCTTCTTGTCGCCGGCATACCCGGCGACCACTCGCTCGCCGAACTCCGCGCCCTCGCCGCCGGCTCGCCCGCCTCGCCCGTCGTCGTCGCCGACGGCGCGCCGCTCCCGCAGCCCTACGCTCTCGCCGATCTGTTCCTGCTCCCCTCGCACTCCGAGAATTTCGGCCAGGCCATCGCCGAAGCGCTCGCCGCCGGCGTGCCCGCGCTCGTCACCGACACCCTTCCCTGGCGCGAACTCGACTCCGCCGGCGCCGGCCGCTGCGTCGCGTGGACCGATTATCCCGCCGCGCTCGACGCCCTGCTCGCCTCGCCTCGCGAGGAACTCGTCGCCCTCGGCGCCACCGCACGCGACTGGGTTCTCGCCAACTTCTCCTGGCGGTCCTCCGCCCGGCGCCTGCTCGACTTTTACCCGACTCTTCGTGTCCACGCTTCCTGATCGCTGTGCCCGCCTCCTCCGCGCCCCCCATCCGCTTCTCTCGCGAACGCCTCGCCCTCTTTCACGCCGCCTTCGTCGTCATCGTATCCGCATGGCTGCTCGGCGGCATCGGCACACGCGGCGAGTGGTTCGTCGCCATCCTCGCCGCCCCCGCCTACGCATTGCTCTTCGCCGAAGCGCGCGCCCGTCGTCGCGCCGGCGACCGCGCCGGGTTGCGACGCCTGATCCGCTGGACCGCCCCGCTCGTCGCGCTCGCCGTTTTTGTCATCGTCTCCGCGCTCAATCCCTCCCACCGCCCCGCGTTCATCTACGACGGCTATGTGCTTCGTCCGGTGCCGCACATCTCGTGGCTTCCCGCCTCCGCCGCGCCCACCGGCTCCCTCCGCCTGCTCGCCTGCTTCGACGGACTCGCCGCCACCGGACTCAACATCGCCTTCTGCGTCCATTCGCGTCGCGCGCTGCGCGCCTTGATCCTCGCGCTCTCCCTCAACGCCCTCGCGCTCGCCGTGCTCGGCACGCTTCAACAACAGACTGGCGCGGAGGGTCCTTTTTTCGGTGCGGTTGCGAAGGTCAACGATGCCTGGTTCTCCACCTTCCTCTACCACAACCACTGGGGCGCCTTCGCCGTCCTCCACGCCGCGGCCACGCTCGCGCTCGTGTTCCACTCGCTGCGCCAACCGCCCGACCGCGGCTGGTTGCACGGTCCCGGCCCGCTGCTCGCCCTCGTCGCCCTCCTCATCGCCGTCACTCCGCCGCTCTCCACCTCGCGCTCGACGACCGTGCTGATGCTGTTCCTCGCTGTCGGCGCCATCATCGCCGCGCTACGTCACGCGCTCCGCTCCGCCCGTCGCCGTGGCTCCCGCCGCGCCGGACTCATCCGCGTCACCGCGGTCGTCGGCTTCGTCCTCGCCGCAGGTGTTTTGCTCGCCTTCCAAGGTCGCGACGTCATCACCGCCCGCCTTGCGGACACCCGCGATCAACTCTCCGCGCTCCAAGACGGCAGGGTCGGCTACACTCGCGCCGAGCTCTACGCCGACACCTGGCACATGGCCGCCGACAAACCCGTTTTCGGCTGGGGGCTCGAGTCCTACGGCCCGATCTTTCTCCACTACTCCCGGTTCAAGCCGCGCTCCGACGGCCTCATGAACACCTTCGTCGACGCCCACTCCGACTGGCTGCAGTCGCTCGCCGAGATCGGCTTCGTCGGCACCTCGCTGCTCCTCGCCCTCGGCCTGCTGCCCTTCCTCGAAACGTTTCGGTTCTCCCGCCTGTCGCCGTTCTCCGCCTGGCTCCTCGCCGGCTGCGCGCTCATCGCCGCCTACGCCTGGTTGGAGTTCCCCTTCGCCAATCCCGCCGTCGTAGCGACCTGGTGGATACTCTGGTTCGTCGCCCTCCGCACCCTCCAGCTCACGCCCTCCTCCACACCCCAAAACTCGTCATCCCGCGCCTAAGTTTCGCATTGGTCATTGGCCATTGGTCATTTCACCCAGATGTTTTCCGTCGTCATCCTCACCCTCAACGAGGAGCACAACCTCCCCGCCTGCCTGGCCACGCTGCCCGGCGTCGACGACATCCACGTGCTCGACTCCGGCTCCACCGATCGCACGCACGAGATCGCCCGCGCCCACGGCGCGCGGGTCTCGGTCAACCGCTTCGAAAACTTCGCCCAGCAGCGCAACCACGCCCACGAGCACATCGCCTTTCGCCATCCCTGGGTGTTCCATCTCGACGCCGACGAACGCATGACGCCCGGGCTCCTCGCCGAGCTGCGCGCCGTCGCCATCGCCGAGACCCACGCCCGCGCCCACGACGGCTACTGGTGCGCGCCCAAGATGCTCTGGGAGGGCAAGTGGGTGCCGCGTTGCACCGACTACCCCGCCTGGCAGGCGCGCTTCTGCCACGTTTCGACCTTCCGCTTCGTCGAAAAAGGCCACGGCCAGCGCGAGGCCGACGGCCTGCGCCTTGCGTATCTAAAGAATAACTACGAGCACGACATGTCCGCCTCCGGCGTCGACGACTGGCTCGAAAAGCACCGGCGCTACGCGCGTCGCGAGGCCGAGGCCTGGCACGCCGCGCGCCGCCCTCTCGGCGACGAGCTGCGTTCGCTCCTCTCCGCCGACGGCCTCGTGCGCCGCCGCGCGTTGAAAAGCCTCAGCTACCGCCTGCCCGCGCGTCCCTTCGCCCGCCTCGTTTATCAGTATCTGCTCCGCGGCGGCTTCCTCGACGGCGCCGCCGGCTGGCGCTACTGCCGCCTGCTCGCGCGCTACGAATGCTTCGCCGCCGAGGAGCTGCGCCGCCTCCGCCGCGCCTCGTCGTAAAGACGCCCGTCACCACGCCGACTACTTCCTCGTCCGCACCCGCGGCCTCGCAAGCCGGCCGGCGAGTTCGCCCACCGTTCGCACCGCCGCCTCGATGCGCGGCGTCCACGGCAAACCGCAGCCGAGCCGCACGTAGTTGCGGTAGTTGCCGTGCGGACAAAACAGCGGTCCCGGCGCGATGCTCACGCCGCGCTCCGCCGCGAGCCGTTGCAACTCCGTCGCGTCCACGCCGGCCGGCAATTGCACCCACAGGAAGCAGCCGCCCTCGGGATTGCTCGCGCTGGTGCCGGCGGGAAAATGCTCCAGCACCGCCTCGCGCATCATGCGCGTCTGGTGCGCGAAAGCCCTGCGCAGTCGCCGCAGGTGACGGTCGTAGGCCTGCGTTTGCAGGTAGTCGGCCAGCCCCGCCTGCGTCGGTCCCGCCGTGCCGACCGAGGTGATGTTTTTCAAACGGCACACGCGCTCGCGAAAACGCCCCGCCGCCACCCAGCCGAGCCGCAGGCCCGGAGCGAGCGACTTCGAGAACGAGCCGCAGTAGAGCACCTCGCCCGCACGATCCCACGCCTTCGCCGGCCGCGGCCGCTCGGGACCGAAGCCCAGATCGCCGTAGATGTCGTCCTCGATCAAGGGCACGCCGTGGTCGACCAACAGCTCCACCAGCTCGGCGCGCCGCTCCGGCGTGAGGCAGGCCCCCGTGGGATTCGAATACGAGGTCACGAGCATCACCGCCTTCACCGGATGGTCCTCCAAGGCCTGCGCCAGCGCGCGCAGATCGAGCCCGTGCACGCAGTCGCCCGGCACGGGCAGCGCCTTCAGCCCGAGACTTTCCAGAATCTCCAGAATCCCGAAGTAGCCCGGCGTCTCCACCACCACGATGTCGCCCGGCCGCGTCACCGCGCGCACCGCGAGATTGAGCGCCTCCATCCCGCCCGCGGTGATCGTGATCTCGTCCGGCGCGATTTCGCAGCCGAGCGCCACGAACCTCGCCGCCAACACGCGCCGCAGCGCCGGATGCCCGCCCGCGAAGGAATATTGCCCGATCGCCTCCGGTTCGCGCCGCGCCGCCGCGGTCAACGTCCGCGTCAGCTCCGCCACGGGCAACAACTCCTGCGCCGGGACCGCCGCGCCGAGCAAGACCAGCGCGGGATTCGCCGCCTGCTCTAGCAGACGCGCCACCTCGTCCGACACGCCCACCAGCGTCGGCTCCGTGTCCGGCGGAAGCGTGCGGGGCGCCGATTCCGCTCCGACATGCGACAAGGATCGCGGCCTCACGTAGTGGCCCGAGCGCTCGCGCACCTCGATCAGCCCCGTGCGCTCCAGCTCCGCGTAGGCCTGCAAGACCGTCGCCGGACTCACCCGTTCGCGCCGGCAAAGCTCGCGCACCGACGGCATGCGGTCTCCCGCGCGCAAGGTGCCGTTCTCGATCAGACGCGCCAACCCCGCGCTCACCCGCCGATACGCATATTCGCCGACCACCGTCGCAGGCATGCTTCGCTTGCTCATGCGCCCAGCCTACCAAAACACGCGCCCTCGCGACAGTAACAGTTCACCACGAATCCGCGGATAACAGATAACAGTTTTCCACCCTTCGCCGCGCCCTTTTCCGCCGGTTGCCCCTGCCGCATTCGCCCGTGCACGGGCATTCTCCTGGGCATGAAAACGATCCTTCGCCTGCTGCGAAATTCCCTCCGCCGTCGCACCGGCGCGCCTCAACCGCCCGGCGTGACGCTCGTCCTCGATCCCGCAAAGCTTGCGCGGCCCGAGCTCGGCGAGCCTTCCCGCCGCCGCGTGCTCTACGGAGCCTCCCGCGTCTTCGTGGTGCGGCTCTGAGCCGCGTCCCCCGCCATCTTCTCACGCGCCGTCGCCGCATTCGTCGTTCGACATTCATCCCGGCGACTCCTTTCATCCTCCCCTTTTCCGCCAAAGACCCAGTTCGCTTTTTCCGACCATGTGCCAATCCGTCCCCCGCCCACACTCCGCCGTCGTCGTCGACGGCACTGATCGCGCCCCCGCCCGCTCCATGCTCCGCGCCGTCGGCTTCACCGACGAGGATTTCAAGAAGCCCCAGATCGCCGTCGCCTCCTCCGCCAGCGACATGACGCCCTGCAACGTCCACCTCGGCGAACTCAGCGAATACGCGCGGAAGGGAGTCAACGGGGCCGGCGGCAAGGCCGTCTATTTCAACACCATCACCGTCACCGACGGCATCAGCATGGGCACCCAGGGCATGCGCTACTCGCTCGTGTCCCGCGACGTCATCGCCGACTCGGTCGAGACCGCCGTCGCCGCGGAAGGCTTCGACGGCCTCGTCGCCATCGGCGGCTGCGACAAAAACATGCCCGGCATGATGATCGCCATCGCGCGCCTCAACCGCCCCGCGGTCTTCATCTACGGCGGCACCATCCTCCCCGGCTTCACCCCCGGCGACTGCGACAAGAAGAAGCCCCTCGACATCGTCTCCGTCTTCGAGGCCGTCGGCAAACACGCCAAGGGCGAGCTCGACGACGCCGGCCTGCGCGAGGTCGAGGCCAGCGCCATCCCCGGCCCCGGTTCCTGCGGCGGTATGTATACCGCGAATACGATGGCCTCCGCCATCGAGGCCCTCGGCATGTCGCTGCCCAACAGCTCCGCCCAGACCGCCGTCGGCCAGGAAAAACGCCTCGACTGCGAGCGCGCCGGCGCCGCCGTCATGAACATGCTCAAGAAGGGCATCAAGCCGCGCGACATCCTCACGCGCAAGGCCTTCGAGAACGCCATCGTCGTGTGTCTCGCGCTCGGCGGCTCGACCAACCTCATCCTCCACCTCCTCGCCATCGCCCACGCCGCCGAAGTCCCGCTCACGCTCGAGGACTTCAAGGTCATCGGCGAAAAGGTTCCGCTCCTCGCCGACGTGAAACCCTTCGGCAAATACGGCATGGCGCACCTCATCCGCATCGGCGGCATCCGCCCGATGATGAAGATGCTGCTCGACCGCGGCATGCTCCACGGCGACTGCCTCACCGTCTCCGGCGAGACCATCGCCGAGACGCTCAAGGACGTGAAGCCCTACGGGGCGTATCCGACGGAGCAGGACATCATCCGTCCCTGGGACAACCCGATCAAGGCCACCACCCACCTCCGCGTGCTCCACGGCAACCTCGCCCCCGGCGGCGCCGTCGGCAAGATCACCGGCAAGGAAGGCCTCTACTTCAAGGGCGTCGCCAAGGTCTACGAGGGCGAGGAAGACGCGCTCAAGGGCATCCTCCGCGGCGACGTGGTGAAGGGCGACGTGGTCGTCATCCGCAACGAAGGCCCCGTCGGCGGCCCCGGCATGCGCGAGATGCTGTCCCCCACCTCCGCCGTCGCCGGCCGCGGCCTCATCAAGGACGTCGCGCTCATCACCGACGGCCGCTTCTCCGGCGGCTCGCACGGTTTCGACGTCGGCCACATCACGCCCGAGGCCGCCAAGGGCGGTCCGATCGGCATCGTGAAGAACGGCGACATCATCGAGATCGACGCGGTGAAGAACACCATCTCGCTGCTCATCCCCGACGAGGAATACGCCGCGCGCATGGCCGCCTACAAGCCGCTCCCCCCGAAGGAAACCCGCGGCGTGCTGGCCAAATACGCCAAGCTCGTCAGCACCGCCTCCGAAGGCGCGGTGACCGACAAGTATCTCTGATCCCGGGGCCCACCCGCGACGGAAAGACGAGCCGTTTCGTTCCACATCTCACCGGCCGGGGCCTCATCGCCCCGGCCTTTTCGTGCCCGCCGCCGCCGGAGGGAAGCGACGGGCGTCAGGTCCGGGGGAAGGTGAAGCGGAAGGTCGCTCCACGACCGGGCTCCGCTTCCCCCCAGATCCTGCCGCCGTGACGCCGGATGATCCGTTGCACCGTCGCCAAGCCCACTCCCGTGCCGGGGAACTCCTGCTCCGAGTGCAGCCGTCGGAAGGGGGTGAAGAGCTGTTCCGCCCGCCGCATGTCGAAGCCCGCGCCGTTGTCGCGCACAAAAAACACCGGTTCCCCGTCCCCTCCTTGTTCGCTTCCCATCTCGATGCAGGCCGTCGGCACCTTGCCGGTGTATTTCCAGGCGTTGGAGAGCAGGTTTTCCAGGACCACCCTCGCGAGGCCCGGATCGGCGTCGGCGAAGAGCCCGGGCGCGATCCGCCACTCCACCGCGCGCGCCGGGGCCGACGCCTGCAACTGCGCGGCGACCTTCCGGGCGAGTTCCGAGAGGTCGATCCGCTCGCGATGAAGTTCGCGTTGCGAGGTGCGGGCGAGCCGCAGGAGATCCTCGATGAGCTCGTTCATGCGGGCGACGCCTTGCCGCACCTTGTCCGCGTGCTGTCTGGCCTCCTCGGGGACCTCCACCCCGAGGCTTTCGAGCAGCAGGAAAACGTAGCCGTCGATCGTGCGCAAAGGCGCGCGCAGATCGTGGGAAACCGAATAGGAAAACGACTCCAGCTCCGCGTTCGCGGCCTCGAGTTCGCGCGTGCGGTCGCGCAGGCGTTTCTGCAGGGCCTCGTTCTCCAGCCGGAGCCGGCGGATGTCGAGGGCCCGGCTGATCACCGGGATGAGCGCGCTTAGCTTGAACGGCTTCTGGATGTAATCGAGCGCCCCCTCTTTCATCGCCGAAACGGCGGTCGCGACCGTGGCGTGCCCGGTCATCATCACGCCGACGACATGAGGGTCGATCTCCCTCGCCGCATGGAGCAGCGCGATGCCGTTCATCTCGGGCATCATGAGGTCGGTGAGAACGAGGGCGAAGCCGCGGCGCTCGCGCAGGGTCTTCAGCGCCTCGGTCGGCGAGGTGTGGCCGGTGACGGAAAAGCCGTGCGCGCCGAGCGTGTCGCAAAGGGCGCGGAGATGCGGCTCCTCGTCGTCGACCACCAGCAGATGTTCTCCGGGAACGTCGGTTTTCATGACGGATCGGTGACGAGTCGGGACAACGCCGCGCGGAGCACGGCGAGTTTGGGAGGTTTCGCGAGCACGTAATCCACATGCGGAGGGATGTCACCATCCGCGATCATGCGTTCGCCCCAGCCGGTGAGCAGCACGACCGGCGTGCCGGGCGAGGCGGCTTTCACCGCGGCGGCGACCTTGCTCCCGTCGACGTAGGGCATGCCGAGATCGGTGAGCACGAGTTCGAAGGGGCGCTCCGAGACCAGCGCCGCCTGAAAGGTTTCGATCCCCTCCTGGCCGCCTCCGGCGGAAACCACCTCGTGTCCGTCCATCGCCAGGGCGTCGCGCAGGGACTGGATGATGATCGGATCGTCGTCGATCGCGAGGATGCGCATTTTTCGGGGCGCCTGCGCCGGCGCCGTCGGAGCGGCGACGGCGCCGGCCTCCGGGGCATGCATCGGAAACAACAACCGCATCGTGGTGCCGTGTCCGGGCTCGCTCTCGATCTCGATCTCGGCGCCGTGCCGTTGAACGATGCCGTAGACCATCGCGAGCCCGAGGCCGGTGCCGCGCTCGCCCTTGGTCGTGAAGAAGGGGTCGAGGCAACGCCGGCGCGTGTCCTCGTCCATGCCCATGCCGGAATCGATCACCTCGAGCGCGATCAAGGGAGCGGAGTCCGGAGTCGCCCCGGGAATCGCGCGGGTGCGCAAGACGAGATCGCCGCCCGCGGGCATCGCGTCGACGGCGTTGAGCACGAGATTGGTCAGCGCCTCGCGAATCTCGCTCTCGACTCCGAGCACCGGAGGGAGCCCGGGCGTGAGCTCGGTGCGAAGCTCGATCACGACGCCGCTCTTGAGCGCGATGTCGCTCCAACGCACGCGCGTGAGCTCGACGACGTGGGGCACGAGATGGTTGAGGTCCACGGGGGCGAGCTCGAGCTGGGGTTCCCCGGGCCGGTAGAACTCGCGCATGCGGCGCACGGTCTGCGCGACATCGTCCACCGCGCGCTCGATCGTGGCGAGATACTCGCGACCGCGGGCGCTGAGCCCGGTCTCCGTCTCGCGCAACGCCTCGACGTAAAGGCCGACCGGCGAGATGGCGTTGTTGATGTCGTGCGCGATGCCGCTGGCCATCTGGCCGAGGGCGCGAAGACGCTCCTGCTGGAGAATGGTCTGCTGGCTGCGACGAAGGTCGTCGTAGGCGCGCTGCAAGGCCTGGAGGAGCTCGGCCTGGTGGGCGGCGAGCGCCACGTGTTCGCTCAATTGCCGGAGAAACTCGCACTCCCCGCTGGAAAAGGCGGAAGCTTGCCGACGGGCCGCGATCAAGACGCCGAACACCGTGCTTTCGACGGAAAGCGGGGACGCCACGATCGAGCGCAACCCGACGCGCGCGAGACGTTGCGGAAAGGGAAATTTCGTCCCGGCGATGTCGGGTTCGTAGACGAGATGTCCGTGGACGCAGCGCTGGAGGCCGTTGCGGTCGATGACGACGACGGCGTTTTCCTCCAACCCGATCTCCGCCGCGAGCGGCCGGCTCCGCACGCCGACGCTCGCGATGGTCAAGGTGTGCTCCACCGGATCGTAGCGGCCGATGCAGCAGAAATCCGCCGGCAACTGGTCCTCCAGGCTGCGCACCACCACCTGAAAGACGCTCGACAGGTCCTCCCGTTCGCCGGTCGCGCGGGTGATCTGGTGGAGCTGCGCAAGGCGGGCGAGCTGCGCCTGCACCTTCGTCTCGGCCTGGCGACGCTCCGCGATCTCCTCGTGCAGGGCCCGCTCGCGCTCCTCGATGCCGGCGAGCATCTGGTTGAAGGCGTCGGTGAGCACTCCCAGCTCGTGCTCGCCCATTCGTTCCGCGCGCACCGAGTAGTCCTTGCGCACGGCGATCGCCTTGGCGGTGTCGGCGAGGGCGAGGATCGGGCCGGAGATGGGACGTTGCAGCCAGGCGGACAAGGCCACGGCGAGCCCGAGCGAGCCGACCAGCGTCGCCAGCGCGATCCCGCCGAAGAGGCGGAAGCGCATGTAGATCACCTCCAGGTCGACCAACAGGCCGATCGTGCCGAGACGTTTCCCGTTGAGAACGAGAGGACGGAAAACCGTCAGATACCCGGAATCGAAGGCGTGCCCGTCGGCTCCGGGGCGGGGGGGCAACACGGCCTCCGCGCCCGGGCGGGAGTAACTGGCGAAGAGCTCGCCCGAGTGGGCGTAGATCGCGGCGCCGGCGACGTTCCGGTCGGAGTGCAAGGCGGCGAGAAACTCCGTCGCGGCGTCCGCGTCCTGGAAGGCGAGCGCGGCGCGGGTGGTCTTGGCGAGGATGTCGGCCTGCGTCGCGGTGTCGCGCACGATGGTCCGGCGGAAGTGGGCGAACTCGAAGGCCGCGAGCACGCCGCAGGCGAGCAGGAGCACGACGGTGCAGGTCGTGAGGATGACGAGCGTCAACTTCCGGCGGATGGGAAGATTTCGGAACAGACGCATCTCAGGGTCCTCCCGCCATCGAGGTCTCGCCGACGTTTTTCCCCAAGCCAAGCAGCTCGGCGCTGATCCGAAGCCCGCGGCGGCGGACCTCGTGCACGTTGATCGCGAAACGGATCTTCCGGCCCTCCGGATAGAAGGCGATGCCTCCGCCGTCGCGCATGAACTCGTCGCCCTCCCCCACGGTGAGCACCGGCCGGTCGCGAAGCCGGGCTAGGTGCGCCGGCGCGTTCCGGGTCTCCGACGCGGCGATGAACACGAGCTGGCAATCATCCAGCTCCTCGACCCGCGAGGCGCGCCTCACGGCGAGCGGACGGCCGCGGACGCTTTCGCCGCCCAGAGCCTCGTCGAGGGCGGGGCCGAAGGGATCCCGGCCGAGGACTCCGATGCGAAGCGGCGACGAGGCGTCGGCGAAGGCCGAGGCGGGCCACTCCACGAACTGGACGAAGTTGTAGAGAAAGACCGCCTTTATCTGGTATTCTTTGGTTGGATACACCTCCGACGCGGGGTCCGCGACGGCAGGCGGAGGCGCGAGGACCGGGGAGAGAAACGCCAGTCCGGCGAGGACGCGCCAGGCGCGGAACCGCCGGCCCGGGGCGCGCGGGGTTGTGCCTAGTAGCTCCATGTCACTTTCGCGTAGACCTCGCGTTCGACCTCCTCGCGCGCGGGGTCCGGCGCGCCGTATTCGAGATGTTGATCGTGCAGAAGGTTCCGTCCGACGAGGGCGATCTCCAGTCCGTCCCGCGGACGCCAGGCGAGCCGGAGATCCAGCTCCCAATAGGAGGGCACGAAGGCGGGAACGCCGCCGTCGTTCACCCGCAGCTCGTCGACCCAGCGCAGGCCGGCGTCGAGTTCGACCCGGCGCGGCAGATCCCACGACGAGCGCAGGGAGAACTGATGCCGGGGATCGGCGGTTTCGTTCAACGCGTTGTTGAGATCGAATCCGCCCCGCTCGACGCGCAGATCCTGGAGGAGCAGCGTGTAGCCGGCGCGCAGGCGCCAGAAGCTCGCGGCCTGCCAGGTGCTGTCGAGTTCCAGCCCGTAGGTTTCGCCCTCCACCTGGTTGTCGAAATAGAGCGGCAGCAAGGTGACCGGGGTGAAGTTCACGCTGCGGATGTCGTCGTAGCGGTTGTAAAACACGGAGGCGGACGCGAGCAGCCACGGGGCCGGCCGGCCGCGATAACCGAGCTCGAAGGCGACCACGTTCTCCGACTCGAAGCCTTCGTCGCCGGCAAGGATCACGGGCGCGGCGGGCTGCCTCAAATCGCGGTCGACGCGCGATGGCATGCGAACGGCCCGGGAGACCGCGGCCCAGAGAACATGCGTCGGCGCTACCTCCCACTGCGCCCGCACGTTCGGCTCGTATTCGAAACCGGTGTAGTCGTTGTGCTCGACCTTCGCGCCGAACGTGAGCGACCAGCCGCGTCCCAACCGGATCTCGCCCTGCACGAAGGCGCTGTAGAGTTCATGGTCGATCCGGTCCGGGACGAGCGAGAAGGCGGCGATGTTGTCCGCGACATCGTGGATGCGACGATAACCGAGCCCCCAGACGATCCGATGGCGCTCCGCGACCTCGAAACGGTGCTGAAAGTCGAGATCGTAGGTCTCGAGCCGGTCGTTGAATCGTCCGTCCGGCACGAGGAGGCCGGACATGTATTGGGAGAGGTTCGTCCGGTCGTAATAAAACTGCAGCGTCATCTCCGAGTCGTCGTCGAAGAGATGCGTCCAACGTCCGAGGAGATTGCCGCCGCCGAGATCGGTGGGTTCGCCGCCCGGACGGTCCTCGTCGATGTCGTAGATGTCGCCCTGCAAGGTGAACGTGTTCCGCGGGCCGGGGACGGCGTCGAGGCGGAAGCCTCCGCGACGTGACTGCCAGTCGGTCGGAGCGGCCGAGCCGTCGGCGAAAACGCCGCCGTCGCGTTCGAGGAATTTTCCGTAGAGGCGCAAATGGACGGAGGGCGCCAAACGCAGACCGTAGCGCAGGGCGGTCATGTTCTCCAATTCGGTGCCGACGGCGGTCTCGACGTGGAGACCCTGCGTGTCGGCGGCGCTCTTCGTGATGATGTTGATGACGCCGTTGACGGCGTTGGCGCCCCAGAGCGCGCTACCCGGGCCGCTCACCACCTCGACGCGCTCGATGTCCGCCAAGACCCGGTCCTGCGCGTCCCAGAACACGCCGGAAAACAAGGGCGAGTAAACGGTGCGTCCGTCGACCATCACCAGCAGCTTGTTGCTCAGCTCGGTGTTGAAGCCGCGCGCGCTCACCGCCCAGCCCTGGGAGCCTTTTTGGGCAACCTGCAGGTTGGTGGCCAGGCGCAGGGCTTCGGGCAGACTGCTCGCGCCGGAGCGCCGGATGTCGTCGCCGGTGATGACCTGGATCGCCGAGGCGGTGCCGGAAAGTTTCTCCGGTTGGCGCGACACCGAGGTCACCTCGAGATCCATCAACTCGGAAAGCGAAAGCCTCTTGTAGTCGGCGATCGCTCCTTCCTGGGCAAACGCCACCCCGCCACAAAGAAGAATCCACAGTCCGCCAAGCACCCGCTTCGCACCGGCGCCTCTCAACCGGGCCGCGCCCTCGCGGGGCCCGCGCAGGGGAAGACCGACGGCGGGACGGGGCATGGCATCCATGCGCAAAGAATGCGCGGGAAGCCTCTCCCGGCAAGCACTTCAAAAACGAAACCCGCTATTAAATCGTCACTTCCGACCTAAATAAATTCCCCTAGGGAAACCGCTTCGGCATCGGGGCGAAACCGGAACCTTTCCGGGCGGAATCCCCGGAGCGAGGCCATGAAAAGCCGGCGCCGGTTTCCGGCATGCGCACACGGAGGCACGATCGCGTCGTATCCACTCAGAGCGCTCAGAGGTGCAGCTTCAGTCCTTGGCGAAGGTAGGTCGGAACATCGAGATCCTGGCCTTCAAAGAGATTGCGGTCGCTCTTCTCGAAGCTGCCGCGGGTCTCGTGTTCGCCGAAACTCAGTTCGACCTGGTTTGGCGACACGGCGGGAGCGGCCCCGCGTCCCTTGCGGGAGGCCGGTTTGACGGAAACGATCTCCGTGCCGAGATCGAGCTGGGCCTCCGCCGCGGAAACGGCGCCCGACTCGCCGGTCGAGATTCCGAGAATGGGGTCGGCCGGGCCGGAACCGGCCGAAGCCGCGGACGACGCGGTCGCGCGACCTCGGGCCGAGGAAACACGGCGCGGCGTGAAGACACGGGAACCGACGTCGCTCGTGCCGAGCACCATCAACTCGACGCGCCCCTGGCAGGTTTCGTCGATGACGGCCCCCATGACGACGTGAGCCTCCTTGCCGAACTGCTCGGTGACGGCGGCCATGATCTCGTTGACCTTGGGCAGGGTGAGGTCGGTGCCGCCGACGATGTTGACCAGCAGGCGGTCGGCCTTGCGGGCGAACTCGGGCGTGGAGAGCAGCGGGCAGGTCTTGAGGTCTTCGAGCGCCTCCGCGACGGGATCCTCGCCGGCGCCGGTGGCGAGCCCGAAGAGCGTCTTGCCACCGCGCGTGTGGAAGGCCTGACGCAGCGTGGCGAAGTCGAGATTGATGAGGCCGGTGCGGAACATCATCGACCAGATCGATTTCACGCCGCGACCGATCCACTCGTCGGCGCGCGCGAAACTGTCGAGGACCGTCTCGCCCTCGTCGGCCTCCTGAAGAAGAAGATCGTTCGGCAGCGGGATGACGGCGTCGCAGACCTTTCGCAGCGCCTGCAGGCCTTCGTCGGCCTGCTTCACGCGGCGGCCGCCCTCGAAACTGAAGGGCAAGGTGACAAAGGCGATGACCACGGCCCCCTGTTCGGAGGCGATCTCGGCCACGGTCGGCGCGGCGCCGGAGCCGGTGCCGCCGCCCATGCCGGCGACGAGGAAGACGAGGTCGCAGTCCTTCACGACCGCGGCGATTTTTTCGCGATCGGCCTCGGCGGCCTGGCGGCCGAGATCGGGGTCGGCGCCCGCGCCGAGTCCGCGCGTGACGCTCGCGCCGATGAGCACCTTGTCCTGCACGGGCGAGGCGGCGAGAGCCTGCGCGTCGGTGTTGATGACCGCCATCTGGAGCCGGTCGAGGTTCTCCATCTTGAGGCGATCGACCGCGTTGGCGCCGGCGCCGCCGAGGCCGACGACCTTGATGGCGATGCGCCGGTCGGTGAGAAGGTCGGCGGAAAGGGGAAGCGGGAGCTCGGAAGAGGCGTCGGAGGACATCGGAAGGAGGTCAGGTCTAAGGTCGAAAGTCCAAGATCGCGAAGCCGGGTGCCGGCGTGTCGGACGAATCGGATCGGGCGCGATTTGCGATTTCGGGGCCTTTGGCTTGAGACGGTTTGGGTGGAGTTACAGCCGTGCGAAACTGTCGACGGCCTTGCGGAGTTTGCCGAAAAAGCCGGGCGGCTTGGATGCGGCGGTTTCGAGCTGCTGGAGGAGCCCCTGATGCAGAAGCCCGAGCGCGGTGCTGTAGGCGGGCTGACGAAGTTTTTCCGCGACCTCGACGTGGGGAACACCGATGCGGGCCGGCACTTCGAAGACGCGGGCGGCGGCGTCGGCGAGATCGGGCAAGGCGGTGGTGCCGCCGGTGAGCACGACGCCGGCGAGGGTGTCGCCCGGGGCGTAGATGTTGCCGAGTTTCTTGCGCACGACCTCGAGCAGCTCGCGCACGCGGGCGGAGGTGATCTGCTCTATCGTCATGCGGGGGAACTTGCGGTCGCCGATGCCCATGTCGCCGTTGAGCCAGACGATGTCGTTGCGATCCTTGGCCGCGATCGTGGCTCGACCGTGGAGAGTCTTCATCTTGTCGGCCTGGCCTTCGGTGATGCGAAGGCCGAGCGAAAGGTCGTTGGTGAGGTGGTTGCCGCCGACGGCGACCACGCCGGCGACATAGGGACGGCCGTGCCGGTAGTAGGCGTAGTCGGTGGTGCCGGCGCCGATGTCGATCACGAGCACGCCGTGCTGGCGCTCCTCGGGAGTGGTGAGGATGTTGCCGCTGGCGAGCGAGGAGAGCACGAGCTCGGTGACGGGCAGGTTGAAGTTGCGAATGATATGCACGCCGTCGGCGATGCGGTGCTGATCGCCATGCACGTGCCAGACGCCGACGGAGAGCCGGTCGCCGCGGATGTCCTCGGGAGAGGGATTGAGCGTGCCGTCGAGATAGTAGGGCCGTCGGAGGAAATGGACGATGCAGCGCCCGGGAGGAAGCGCCTTGGACTTCGCCAGGCCGTAGACGGTGTCGATATCGAGCTGGCTGACGCGCCCCTCCAATCCGCCGACGTTGACCGTGGCCTCGTGATAAAAGCCGTCGATGTGGCTGCCGCTCTGGGCGAGGTAGATCTGTTGCAGGCGCGTGCCGGCGCTGTTCTCCGCCGCGACGAGCGCGCGGTGGGTGGCCTCTCCCGCCGCGGGCGCGTCGACCACGACGCCTTTCACGACCCCCCGCGAAGGAAACTCGCCGAGGCCGATGACGTGAAGCCGGGTGCCGGAGACTTCGCCGACGAGCACGGTGACCTTCGAGGTGCCGATTTCGACGGCGCCGACGATGCGGGATTTGGAGAAAGTCATGAAGGAGAGGACGGTGGCGCAGAGTTCTTCCCCATCAGATGCGGAAGAAGGTGGACGTGGCGGCGGCCTCGACAGGCGGGGCCGGACGGATGGGACGGGACGAGGAGGCGGGACGGGAGTCCTTCGAGGGAAGCTCGAAGGCGACGGGAACCTGCCGGCCGCCGATCGACAGGTTGATCGACTTGATCGGCACCGAGACGGACTTCCCCCGGATCTCGTCCAGGATGTAGTCGAGCCGAGCGATCTGCCGGTAGAAATCGTCGCGCGTGCCGAAGGCGATCTCGGCGACCTCCGGCGTGCGCACGAGAATCACCCCGTCGGCGGCGTAACGGGCGAGCGAGACGACCTGAAAATCCTTCGCGAGCGAGGGCGCGGAGGCGCGGGCGGTGCCGAGAAGATCCGATATCGAGTCCATGCCCGGGATCGGAGCGAAGCCGCGGCCGGAAAGCGCACGCGCGAGGGCGACGCCATCGAGCCAGGGCAATCCGGCCACAACGGTGTCGTCGTAGCCCTCTCCGGTGAACACGAAGCCGTCGCGGGCGACGAAAAACAGGCGGGGCGCCCCGTCGCCGGCGCGCGCGAGGACGCGGACGACCGGACTGCGTTCCTCAAGGGTGACGGAGAGCGCGTCGGGAAAACGACGGGCCACGACGGCGACCCGCACCTGACCGGTCTCTAGCAGACGGTCGCGCAAGACGTCGAGGTCCAGCGACATCAGCGGGACTCCCGGTTCGAGGCCGAGGGTGCGTTCAACCCAGGCGCGGCCCAGCACGCCGTCCCCGCGCACGACGATCTCGCGAAGCGGCGCCGAGGGAGCGGGCGCGGCGAGCGCGGCGGGGTTGTCGTTCCACGTGCGCCAACCGGCGTATCCAAAAAACAATGACGCCGCGACGAGCCCGAACCCGAGCCAGTGCCGGAGGGCGGAGAGAACGAGACGCCGCCTCCCGGTGCGGTTGCGCGGACGCGGCGCGGCCGCCGGGGCGATGGTGTCGCGCCAGGTGGGGGCGGTCTGCGGAATGATCGGGACGTGGTTCACGGCGGGCGGCTACGCGGAAGGGCGGACGACGGATTCCTGGAGACGACGCACGGCGGGACTCACCAACTCCCCGATCAGTCCGGTGAAATCGAGCCCGGCGCAGCGCGCGCTCATCGGCAGGAGACTGGTCTCCTTCATGCCGGGAAGCGTGTTTATTTCCAGCAGGAAAAACACGGATTCGGAGACGAGGATGAAATCGACGCGCGCGTAGTCGCGACAGCCGCACGCGGCGAAGGCTTTTTCGGCCGCGGCGCGGACCTCGGCCGTGACGGCGTCGGCAAGCGGAGCGGGGGCCAGATACTCGGTCGCCCCCTTGGTGTATTTGCTGGCGAAGTCGTAGACGCCCGAACGCGGGCGGATCTCGACCACCCCCATCGCCTTGCCCCCGAGCACGCCGACGGACAGTTCGCGACCGACGAGACGCGGCTCCGCGATCCAGTTGCCCGGCGCGAGCGTGGCGAGCGCGGCGACGAGTTCGGCACGGTCGCCGGGAAGGGCCAGGCCCACGGAAGACCCCTGGTCGTTGGGCTTGAGAACGACGCGCTCGGAACCCAGATCGGCGATCAACTCGTCGGCCGACGGACGCGGGTCGTCGGGACCGGGCCCGATGGTGAAGGTGCGATCCGGGGCGACCCTGACGCCGGCCGCGGCGGCGGCGCGCTTGGTCGCGGCCTTGTCCATCGTGAGCGCGGAGGAAGCGGCGTCGCATCCGGCGTAGACGACGCCGGCGGCGTCGAGCAGGCGCTGCATGCCGCCGTCCTCGCCGAAGGTGCCGTGCAAGGTGGAGAATACCACGTCGCGGGACGGATCGAGACCCGCGGGAAGCGCGGCGGTCTTCACGTCGATCAGGCGCGTGGGCCAGAGGCGGGCGAGCGCCGAGGCCGAGGCGGCGCCGGAACCGAGCGAGACTTCGCGCTCGGAGGAGACGCCGCCGGCGAGAACGGTGATGCGGATATTCGACGCTTCGAATTTCACAGGAACTCCTTCCAGTCGCGGCCGTAGAGCAGGACCTCGGGTTCGAGACGGACGCCGTGCTTGCTCTCGACCTCGGCGCGGACGCGACGGACGAGCGCGATGACGTCGGCGGCGCGGGCCCGGCCGTGGTTGACGATGAAGTTGGCGTGCACCGGCGACACCTCGGCGTCGCCTTCGCGGATCCCCTTGAGTCCCGCGGCGTCGATGAGCCGGCCGGCGGAGTCGCCGGACGGATTCTTGAAAATGCAACCGGCCGACGGTTCGCGCGGCTGGGTCTTGCGGCGCTTGTCGCGATAGACGTCGATCTGTTGATGGATGTCGGCGGAAGGCCGGATCGTGTCGCCGCCGGGCGGACGCAGCACCGCGCCGAGGGCGATGGCGTTTTCCAGCTCCGCGCAGTGGCGATAGTCGACATGCATGGCGGACCGCGGCAGCGAACGGCGTTCGCCGGCGAGGGTGACGAAGTCGACGCTTTCGACCACGTCGAAGATCCATCCGCCCATCGCGCCGGCGTTCATGCGCAACGAGCCGCCGAGATTGCCGGGGATGCCTTCGAGGAACTCGAAGCCGACAAGACCGGCCTTCGCGGCGAGTCCGCAAAGATTTTTCAAACGCAGTCCGGCCCCCACACGGATGCGTCCGTCGGGCAAAGGCGTGAAACTTTCCCAAAACGGATGCCGCAAGCTGATGACGAGCGCGTCGACGCCCTCGTCGGGCACGAGCAGGTTGGAGCCACGGCCAAGCGGCAGTATCCGCAGGCCGAGCGCGTGCGCGGCGCGCACCAGATCGACGAGATCGGAATCGTTGGCCGGTTCGGCGTAGAGCCGGGCGGCGCCGCCGACACGCAGCGTGGTCTTGTCGGCGAGCGACACCTCGCGCCGGATCTCGGTTTCGACCGAAACGCGCGGCGTCAGCGCGTCGGCGACACGATCCCACCATGCTGACCGGTCGAAGCCGGCGAGCCACGCGCGGGCGGACACGTCGAGATCCCCCGCGCCGACGATCGCGACCAGATCTCCCGGGCGCAGATCCGAACCGACGCGCGAGTAAACCGCCTCGTGCGCCCCCGCGAGGTGAACCAACGGAAGCTCCGGCGAGGCCGCGCGGATCGTCGTGGCGAGATCGGCGCTCGTGCCGCCGTCGAGAGGCGCCTCTCCCGCCCCGTAGACGTCGAGCAGATAAAGGGCGTCCGCGGTGGAAAGCGCGGCGGCGAACCCGGCGGCAAATTGCCTGGTGCGACTGTAGCGGTGCGGTTGGAAGACGACGCGCAAGCGTCCCTCGGCGGGCAGGCGAAGGCGCAACCCGGTGAGCAGCGCGGCGATTTCCGAAGGATGATGCGCGTAATCCTCGATGACGGTGAAGGCGGCGCCGCTCTCGAGCACGGCCTGGCGGCGTCGCACGCCGGGGTAGTTGGCGAGCAAATCGCCGCGCAACGCGACGCCGAGAAGCTGCGCGGCCGCGAGCGCCGCGGTGGCGTTGAGCGCGTTGAAATCTCCGAAGGCGCGAACCCGGGCCGAAGGCAGGGCGGGCAAAAACCGGCCGCCCAGCGAAAGCTCGATCCCGACGGGACCCGCGGACGAAGCGGAGACAAGCGTGTAGGCGCCTCCACGGCCGAAGGTCTGGACGCCGGCGCGGTCCCCGGCCACGCGGGCGGAAAGTTCACAGGCGGTGTTGACCAACACCGGGCCATCGGTGCGTGAAAGCAGGGCGGCGAAGGCCGCCTCCAACTCCGCCTGGGTCCGGTAGTGGTCCGGGTGATCCCAGTCGAGATTCACGATCAGGGTCAGGAAGGGGGAGAAACGGCCGATGGTGCCGTCGCTCTCGTCGATCTCGGCCACGAGCAGATCGCCCGAGCCGGCGTCGGCGGGCGGGGTGGCGGCATCGGCGAACAGACCGCCGCCGACGTAGCCCGGCGCGAGCCCCGCGGCGCGAAGGGCGGTGACGAGCATCGCCGTCGTCGTCGTTTTGCCATGGGAACCGCAGACGGCGACAAGCCGTCGGTGGCGGGCCAGTTCGGCGAGAAACTCGCCGCGACGCAGGATCGGCAGGCCGCGTTTCCCGGCGGCGACGAGCGCGGGGTGCGCGGGCGGAACGGCGGAGGAAACGACGACCAGCTCGGTCTCTTCGGGCAAAAGCCCCGGCTCGGCCAGACGGACGCCGGCGCGTTCCAGCCAGCCGCGCATCGCATCGCCCGGGGCGTCGTCGGCGCCGCTGACGGCGAAGCCGAGCCCGGCGGCGTAGATGGCCAGCGGGCCGAGTCCCATGCCGCCGACGCCGAGGCAGTGGATCGCGCGCGTCCCGCGACCGAAAAGCGGAGGTGGTTGCCGGACGTCGTTCATCGGGCGCGGGCGGCGACGATCTCCTCCAGATCGTCCAACATGAACTGAAGCGAAGGCGTGGCGGCGATGCGGGCGAGGCCGGCGCGAAAACCGGCGAGACGCGAATCGTCGAGGACAAGCGAGGTGGCGAGCGTCGTGAGGCGGCCGATCTCGCCCTGGTCGAGGACAACTCCTCCGCCCTGCTCCTCGAACCAGACGGCGTTGGCGCGTTGATGGTCGTCGGCCGCCTGCGGATACGGCACGAGCACGGCGGGCACGCCGATGCGGGCGAATTCGGCGAGGCTGCCGGCGCCGGCGCGGGCGACCACAAGGTCGGCGGCGGAGAGCAGGCCGGCGACATCGTCGCAGAAGGGAATGAACAGCGACTGGACGCCCGAGCTCTTCCCGGCCGGGGCGCCGGGGACCGAATGCGTGACGCGTTGTTCCTCTCCCTTGCCGAGACCGGTGACGCACACGAGCTGGACGTCGAGCGTGGCGAGATCGCGGGCCGCGCCGCGGGCCCAGTCGTTGAGCGCCGTGGCCCCCTGGCTGCCGCCGAAGACGACGAGGGTCTTTTTCCCGGGATCGAGACCGAAGCGGGTGGCGGCCTCGATCCGGGGCACGGGGGAGATCTCGGCCCGAACCGGCATGGCGGCGGCGCGGACACGAGCGTCGCCGGAAGGGCGGCCGGGCAAGGCCACGCCCGGCGGCAGCCAGACGCGCGAGGCGAGACGCGAGAGCAAACGGACGGCCTTGCCGGGCACGCGATTGGACTCGTGAAGGGCGACGGGCACTCCGCGGAGGCGGCCGGCGAGAATGACGCTCGCGGTGGTGAATCCGCCGAAGCCGACGATGGCCGCGGGGCGCTCACGGTTCACGAGGCGCAAACCGGCGGCGAATCCCTTCGATTGCGAAACCAGGAAACGCCCCAGCACCGCCGGACGACCGCCGAAAGGCGATCCGGGAATCGGCACGAAACGAAGCTCCGGATACTTCGACGCCAGACGCGTATCCACCCGTTTGTGACTGATGAGGAGAACGGCGCGGTGACCGCGGGCGACGAGCCCCTCGGCAAGGGCGATGCCGGGCGAAAGATGTCCGCCCGTGCCGCCGCAGGAGAGCAGGAAAGTCGCGGGGCGACGGCCGCCCGAAGGCGCGCCGGCGGCCTCGCCTTCGGCGGGCGAGCCGGGCGAAGAGCGGCGATCTGCGACGTCCGGACCTTCGACTTTTGACGGTTCGGCCATGCTGACGGTCATCCGAGGAAATCCCGACTGCCGGGCAGGACATGTTCGCGCGACCAGGCGCGACGCGTGTTGACGAGCACCCCGATGAGGATGCCCATGAGCAGAAGATTGGACATGCCTGCGCTGACGAAGGGCAGCGACATGCCCTTCGTCGGGAGGCAGCCGGTGACGACGCCGAGGTTCACGATCGACTGGAGGGCGATGATCAGGATGCAGCCGGCGACGAGGAGAAACTGGAACTGGTTGGGCGCCCGGCGCAAATGGAGAAGCCCGCAGACGAAGATGGTGAGGAACAGCGCGACGGCGCCGAGCGTGGCGACGAGGCCGAGCTCCTCGCCGACGATGGCGAAGATGAAGTCGGTGTGCGCCTCGGGCAGATAGTTCATCTGCTGACGTCCCTGGCCGAGGCCGACGCCGTTGATCCCTCCGGCGGCGAAGGCGAGGATCGACTGGTAGAGCTGGTATGTCTCGCTCTGCTTGTTGCCCTCGACATCCAGAAACCCGAGGAAGCGGTTCAAGCGATTGGGATTGAGCATGACCGCGACGGTGAAAAACGCGGCGCCGCTGACGACGCTGGCGAGGATGTAGAACCAGCGCGCGCCGGCGAGGAAGAGCAGCACGAGGCCGACGGCGCCGATCAGGGCGGTGGTGCCGAAATCGGGCTGGAGCATGTTGAGTCCGGCGAAGACGGCGATGATGCCGATCGGGATGGCGAAACCGCGTTTGAACTCGGTCATCCGCGACTGGTTGAGCGCGAGATAATGGGCGAGCACGAAGACGACGCCGAACTTCGCGAGTTCCGAAACCTGGAAGCGCACCGGCCCAAGCCCGAGCCAACGCCGGGAACCGTTTACGCTGACGCCGATGTGCGGGATCGCGACAAGCAGGAGCAGGCCGACGACGCCGAGGGCGATCCACCCGACGTAACGGCGGCAGCCTTCGAGATCGATCCGGCTGAAGAACAGGCCCGCGCCGGTGGCGATGCAAAGCCCGAGAATCTGTTTCCAGAAAAAGGTCGACGACCTGAAAGCCGTGGCGCTGAAGACCGCCATGAGCCCGAGCACGGCCAGCGCGACGGCGCAGAGGAGGATGACTCCCACGGGGCCGAGTCCCCCGCGACGGGCGGGGGAGTCGGGATCGGGAAGATCAAGGTCGCGAACGCTCACGGGACGGACGAGACGGCGGGGAGGGCGCGGGTGGCGGTTTAGTCGATACGGAGAACCGGAACGGCCGAGGGCTCGACGGTGGAGGGCGGCTCGACCGGGGTGACCGGCGTGGGCGAGACCGGCGCAATCGGCGCGGCCGGCTCGAAGGCGGGAACGACCGGAGCCGGGGCCGGGGCCGGGGCGGGAGCCGGCGCAGCCGGACGGGGCGCGGGAGCGGGCGCCGGCGTCGAGGTCGCACGCGCGCCGGCGGGAAGCTTGAGCACCTGTCCGACCCGGAGCTTGGCGGGGTCGGTGATGGTGTTGAGCGTGGCGAGGTCACCGACCTTCACGCCGTGCTTGCGGGCGATGCCGCCGAGCGTGTCGCCGGAGACGACGGTGTAGGTGCCGGCGCCGGCGCGCGGAGCGGAAGGCGCGGCGACCGAACCGGCGGAAGCGGACGGGGAGAGCGGGGTGGCGTTGCCGGGGATGACGAGCTTCTGGCCGACGCGGAGGTAGTCGCCGGAGAGATTGTTGGCGGCGCGCAGGGCGGACGCGGTGGTGCCGTGACGACGCGCGATGGCGCCGAGGGTGTCGCCGGATTTCACCTGATAAGTGTTGGCGGCGTCGCTCTCGACCGATGCGGCCGGGACGGCCTTGGCGGGAACATTGAGCTGCTGGCCGATGCGAAGGGTGGCGGATTTGGCGAGCTGGTTCGCGTCCGCGAGTTCGTCGACGCTGATGCCGTATTTCCGGGAGATCGACCAGAGGCTCTCCCCCTTGGCGACGGTGTGGACGGCTTTCGTGGAAGCGGCGGAGGAAGCGGGCGACGAAGCGACCGGCTGCGTGGAGGCCGCGTCGGGCCGGGTGGGCGCGAAGCGCACGCCGGCGGTGGACGTGTCGGCGAAGGACGAAACCGGGGCGACGGGAGAAACGGAGGCGGGGACCGCGGTGCCGGGGTTGAGATCGGCGTCGCTCAAGGGGACGGGCGACGGGGCGATGCTGTCGACCGGCGCGATCGGCGAAGTGTCGCTGGCGAGAGTGTCGTCGGGCCGGGGTTTCTGTTTGCCGGTGGAGCGGCAGCCTGGGGTCGCGAAGATGATGGTGAAGACGGCGAGATGGGCGCCGACCACGAGACCGAAAACGTTGGGCAATTTCATGTGAGCGGTGGTGTTTGTTTAAATGGATGGAGGAAACGACACGCGGGGTCAGCGCGAAGCCGGGGAGGAGGCGAGGTTTCGCACGAGGTTCACGAAGCGATCGCCACGATCGGCGTAACTCAGGAACTGATCGAAACTGGCGAACCCGGGGCTGAGCAGGACGTTGTCACCGGGGATCGCCAGAGTCGAGAGGCGGCGGACCGCTTCGGCGAGATCGTCGCACACGGTGTGTTCGAGACCGCGTCCGGCGCAAGCCGCCGCGAGTTCGTGACGCGTCTCACCGATCAGGGCGAGGTGCCGGACACGCGGCGCGATCCTGCCGACGAAAGCCGCAATGTCGCCGCCCTTGGATTTGCCGCCCGCGATGAGGAGGACGGGCTGCTGGAAGCGGGAAAGCGCGGCCTCGACGGCGTGGAAGTTGGTCGCCTTCGAGTCGTTCCACCAGGTGACCTCGGAGAACTCCCCCACCCTCTCCAACCGGTGACGCCCGGGGGCGAAGGTGCGGGCGGCGGCGTAGAGCACGCTCTCGCGCAGACCGGCGGCGCGCCACCAGGCCGCGACGAGAAGGAAGTTTTCGCGCTGCGGATAATCGGCGAAAAGCGTGCCCTGCAGCAGGAGATCGCCCGGTTCGCCTTCGGTCGACACGCAGGCCTCGTCGGGCAGCGTCTGGCCGAAGCGACCGGCGAAAAGGCCCACGCTGGTGCCGACATGGACATGGCCGCCGATGCAGCGTTCGAGCAGACGCCACTTCGCGAGGAAGTAGGCCTCCATCGTGCCGTGACGTTCGAGATGATCCTCCGCGAAATTGGTCCAGATGACGCTGTCGGCGCGGAAATGGCGAAAGGTCTCGGCCTGGAAGGAGCTGACCTCGCAGATCGCCATCGAGTCGGGGCCGCCGCCGCCGCGGTCGACCACGAGCTGGGAAAGCGGGAATCCGACGTTGCCGGTGGCGGTGGCGTCGCGACCGGCGGCGGAAAGCGCGTGGGTGAGGAATTCGGTGGTGGTGGTCTTGCCGTTGGTTCCGGTGACCGCGACGAGCGAACCGCGCCAGAAAAGCGCGGCGAAATCGAGTTCGCCCAAACAGAGCGCGCCGCAGGTGCGGGCGAGCGAGAGCCAGGGATGCACGGGGGCGAAACCGGGCGAAAAGAGAACCAGGGCGTGCTTCTCCGCATCGGCCGCGGTGAAGGTCGAGACCGCGCCCTCCGCGCCGGAGGCGTCGTAGACCAGCGCCTCGGCGCCGAGCTCGCGGACAAGGCCCGCAAAGGCGCGCCCGCTCACTCCCGCGCCGAAAATGGCCACCGGGCGGGATAGCAGCGGACGAATGAACTCGGGCGGACGGAGCATGCTGGACAAAATCAAGGGGCGGACGTCGGAGGGCGTGAAACCGGAGGCGGCGCGGGCGGCCGCGCGGGGAGGAACAGGAACGCGACAGGCGGAAGTTGGAACGTGTTTTCGATCTGGGCGGTTCGGGAAACGGGATCTCAGCGGAGCTTCAAGGTGGCGAGGCCGGCGAGGGCGCACATGAGCGAGACCACCCAGAAGCGGAGCACGACCTTGGTCTCGGGCCAGCCGAGCTTCTGGAAATGGTGATGGATCGGCGCCATCCGGAAGAAGCGCCTCCCCTCCCCCGTCGGGCTGCGCCGTTTGGTGTATTTGAAAACGGATACCTGGATGATGACGGAAAGCGCCTCGACCACGAAGACGCCGCCGACGAGCACGAGCGTGAGCGGCTGCTGCACCATGAACGCCACGACGCCGATCAGGCCGCCGAGGGCGAGCGAGCCGGTGTCTCCCATGAAGACCTCGGCCGGGTGCGAGTTATACCAGAGGAAGGCCATGCCGGCGCCGACGAGCGCCGAGCAAAGCACCGCCAGCTCGCCCGTCCCGGGCACGAAGGAGATGAGCAGATACTTCGCGATGATCGCGTTGCCCGCCGCGTAGGCCATGATGCCGTAGACGAGCGCGACGGTGATCGTGCAACCGATGGCGAGACCGTCGAGACCGTCGGTGAGGTTGATCGCGTTGGAGAACCCCACGATCCAGAAGAACATCATCACGAAAAGCCCGACGAGGCCGGCGCCGGCGGAAAAGACGAAGAGCGGCTCCTTCAGGAAAGGCACCCAGAGCTCGCGGATCTTTTCCGAGCTGGCCGGATGGAAAAGGAGGGTCACGAGCGCGACCACGGTGACGAGCGTCTGCCACATCATCTTTTCACGCGAACTGATGCCGTCCTTGTTCTTGCGGACGGCCTTGAGGAAATCGTCGCGGAAGCCGACGGCGGTGAGCGCGGCGTAGACGAAGAGCGCGGTGAACACCCAGACGTTGGGCTCGGCCCACAGCACGGAGCTCACGAACACCGAGAAGAAGATGAGCAGGCCGCCCATCGTCGGGGTGTTCTTCTTGTCGAAGCGCGTGGCGAGATCGCCGGTGCGGGTGTCGTCGTAGTGTTGGCCGAACTTCAGCCGCCGCAGATGTGCGATCAACCAGGGGCCGATGACGAAGCCTATCACCGTCGCGGTGAGCGCGCCGAGGAGCGCGCGAAACGACAGGTAGCGCAGAAGCCGCAGAGGGCCCCAGAGGTCTTCGTATTCGGCAAGAAAGGAGAGCACGGACGATGGCGGTGAGAGAGGATTATGGGGAAAAGGGCGGTCTAGTGGCCGACGCCCGGGGTCTCGGCGACGGTGACGTTGGGGAGAAGGAGCGATTCGAGCTGGTAGCGGCGGGAACCCTTGATGAACACGGCGCCGGTGTGGGACTCGAGGCGGGCGCGCATGGCCGCGAGGTCGGGCGCGGCGACGACGCGCGTATCGGCGGCGCCGGCGACCACCGCCTCGGAGGCGGCGGGCGCGGCGAGCACGAGCGCGACGTCCTCGGGGCGGAGGGCGCGGGCCAAAAACTCGCCAAGGCGGCGATGATAGGCGGCGGTTTCGTCGCCGAGCTCCTCCATGCCGCCGACGAGGTAGAGCCTCGGCTGCCCGGCGGGGGCCATGCCGGCGAAGGCGGCCAGCGAGTCGTGCATCGAGGCGGGGTTGGCGTTGTAGCAGTCGACGTAGAGCCAGCGGCCGGCGTGGTCCTGGCAAAGCTCGCCGCGCAAGGCGGCGGGTTGCCAGGAGGTGAGACGGGCCTGGGCGTCCTTGGCGGAAACGCCGAGCGAAAGCGCGAGCGCGAGCGCGAGCGCGGCGTTGGTCGCCATGCCGTCGGAGACCCGGCGGCAGGTGAAGGAGAAGTCGCGGGCCCCGCGTTTGCCGGAAGCGGCGAAGGTGAACCCGATCCGGCTCTCGTCGGCCGAGTGGGATATCGTCGGGGACAGGGCGATGCGGGCCGGCGGAAGATCGCGGAAAAACGGATAATCAAGACAGGCGGCGGGGAAGACCCTCAGGCCTTGGTCGCGCACGGCGGCGGGGAGAACGGATTTTTCCCGGGCGACCCCCTCCAGCGAGCCCAGCGACTCGAGGTGGGCGGGGCCGACGAGCGTGATGAGCGCGTGGTCCGGTGCGATCATGTCGGCGAGCACGCGCATTTCCCCCGGTCCGCCGATGCCCGCCTCGACGACGGCGAACCTGTGCACGTCGGATTCGAGACGCGTGAGGGTGAGCGGAACGCCGAGGTGGTTGTTGAGGTTTCCCGACGTGGCCAACACGTCGCCGGGAGCGGCGGAGAGAAGGAGCGCGAGCAGTTCCTTGGTGGAGGTTTTCCCGGCGCTGCCGGAGACGCCCACGACGATGCCGGTGAAGGTGCGCCGATGCGCGGCGGCGATCCGCTGAAAGGCGGCGAGGGGATCGGCGACGACGAGCTGCGGCAGTTCGAGCGCGGGGTCGGGCGTGGAAACGAGCGCGGCGGCGGCGCCGGCGGCCATGGCGGCGGAGAGATAGGCGTGGCCGTCGCGCTTGGCGGTGCGGAGCGCGACGAAACACTGGCCCGGCGCGAGTTGGCGCGAGTCGATGGAGAAGCCGGTGATCGCGGCGGCGGGCTCGCGGGTCCAGCGGCCCCCGGTGGCGGAGGCGAGGAAACTCGGGGTGAAGGTCGGCACGGGTGGGCGGCGCTGCGGGATGGAGTCGGAGGCGGGTGAAAATCGATCAGGCCTGGTCGCGGAGTCGCTTGAGCCCGATGAGCTCGCGCAGGACCTGGCGGTCGTCGAAGGGGGTGATGGTGTCGGCAAATTCCTGATACGTCTCGTGTCCCTTGCCCGCGACGAGGAGGCAGTCGCCGGGTTTGCAGACGTCGAGGGCGAGGCTGAGCGCGCGACGACGGTCCTCGATCCAGGTGAACTTCTCCGGACGGGTGACCCCGGCGCGCATGTCCTCGAAGATCGCGGAGACCGTCTCCCCGCGGGGATTGTCCGCGGTGGCAAACGCGACGTCGGCCCCGTCCTCGACGGCTCGGGTCATGAGCGGCCGCTTGGCACGATCGCGATTGCCGCCGCAACCGAAGACGCAGAGGACCCGGCCCGGCGTGATGGCGCGGAGCATGTCGAGGGCGTTGCGCAGGGCGTCGTCGGTGTGGGCGTAGTCGACGAGGACGTTGAAAGGCTGCCCCTCCTCGATGCGCTCCATGCGGCCGGGCACGCCGCCGAAGACGGCGAGACGGGCGAGGAAGGCGTGGGGATTTCGGCCGAGACCGTAGGTGGTGGCGACGGCGGCGAGGACGTTGGAGACGTTGAAGCGGCCGAGAAGCGGAGACCGCACGCGGGCGCGCCCCTCGGGCCAGACGAGAGTGAAGGTCGTTCCCTTGAATCCGAGTTCGACATCCTCGGCGCGCACCTGGGCCCCGGGGAATTCGCCGTAGCTGATGACACGGGAGGAACCGGCGGCGGACACGAGGTCGATCAAGCGACGGCCGTGGGCGTCGTCGTGGTTGATGACGGATACGGGAGGCACGCGCCCCTGCTCGCCGGTGAAGAGACGGGTCTTCACCTGGAAATAGTCCTCGAGGGTGCCGTGGTAATCGAGGTGGTCCTGGGTGAGATTGGTGAAGACGGCGGCGGCGAACTCCATGCCGAGCACGCGCCGCTGGTCGATGCCGTGGGAACTGACCTCCATGACGGCCTCGCGGCAGCCGGCGTCTCGCATCTGGGCGAGCATGCCGAAGATGTCGGGCGCCTCGGGCGTGGTCTTGAAGGAAGGCACGGTGCGGGCGCCGAGATCGTAGTTGATCGTGCCGAGCAGACCGACGCGCGGACCGTCCTCGAGGAAGTGTTTGATGAGATGGGTGACGGTGGTCTTGCCGTTGGTGCCGGTGACGCCGACGACGCGGAGATCGCGATCGGGCGCGCGATGCACGCGGCGGGCGGCGCGCGCGAGGGCGGCGCGGGGATCGGCCACCTGGATGAAGGTCACCTTCGCGGGCGCCGCCGCGGGCGCGGCGTTGGAGACGACGGCGACGGCGCCGCGGCTCAGCGCCTCGGCGACGTGGGTGGCGCCATCGGTGCGCAGGCCGGGCAGGGCGAAGAACACGTTGCCCGGCACGACGCGACGGCTGTCCATCACGATGCCGGAGATCGGGCGGTCGAGCGGGCCGCGCGAGGCGAGAATCTCGCCGCCGGCGAAAAGATCGGAAAGCGAGGGGGCCATTTGGAGAACCTGTTGGGAAGGTGAGAACGAACGGGGCGTGCGCGGGTTCCCCGAGGCGCGACGGGACGGCGCGGCGCGGCGGCGGACGGGAGCGGGGACGGCCTCCAGTTCGTCGACGGCCGCGGCGGCGAAGGCGCGGACAAGCGAGTGGTCCTGGACAAGGTAGCCGATCACGCGCGCCCTCCTTTGCCGCCTTGGGCGAGAAGCGCGGGGGACGCGGCCGGCGCGACGGGTTTGATGTCGAGATACTGGATGAGTTGCTCGGCGACCCTCTTGAAGCTGGGGACGGCGACCACGCCGCCGTAACCGGTGCCTCCTCCGGGAGGACGCCCGTCGTCGACGATCACGGTGATGACGACCCGCGGACGGCTGGCGGGGAAAAAGCCCGCGAAGGAGCCGACGTGGTTTCTCGGAGAGTAGCGGCCGTTGACGATCTTTTGCGCGGTGCCGGTCTTGCCCGCGACCTCGTAGCCGGGGATGGCGGCGCCTCGCGCGGTGCCTTCCGGAGAAACCACCTTCTGGAGCATCCGGGCCATCGTCTCCGCGGTGGCCGGGGCGATCACGGTGCGGCGCACCGCGGGCTTGAACGTGTAGACCGGCTCGCCCCCCGCGTCGCGGACCTGATGGATGACCTGGGGGCGGAGCAGCCGGCCGCCGCTCGCGATGGCGCCAATCGCGTAGTGGATCTGCAAGGGCGTCGCCGCGATCGAATAGCCGGCGGGGATGCGGGTGATGTCGATGCCCGACCACTTGGATGGATCGGCGAGCAGCCCCGGCTCCTCGCGGCCGAGGGGGAAACCGGAACGTTCGCCGAAGCCGTAGGCGCGGGCGTAGTCGTAAAGCCTGCGATCGCCGAGAAGCATGCCGAGCTGCGCGGTGCCGACGTTGCTGGATTTCGCAATGACCTCCCCGACGGTAAGCGGGTGGTTGTATCGGTGGTCGTCGCGCATGAAGCGACGCGGCTTGCCGTTGTAGACGATGCTTTCGAGCGTGCAGTCGAAGGTGGCTGCCGGATCGACGAGGCCTTCGTTGAGCGCGCCGGAGGCGGCGACGATCTTGAAGGTGGAGCCGGGCTCGACGAGATCGGTCGCGGCGATGTTGCGCTGCTTCTCGAGCGGGGTCGTGGAGAACTGGTTGAGGTCGAAGGCCGGGTAGTTGGCGAGCGCGAGAAGGAAACCCGAATGCGCGTCGCTGACGATGATGGTGGCCTTCTCCGGGCGGAACTCCTCGACCAGCGCCTCGAGCTCCTGCTCGACGATGTGCTGAACGGCGGTGTCGATCGAAAGCACGACGTTCCAGCCGTCGGACGCGGCGACCTCGCGTTCGCGAAATTCGGCGCGCTCGACGCGCTTGCCGTCGCGCTCGGTCTCGCGCCAGCCGACGATGCCGCGCAGGTAGCGGTCGGCGAAAGCCTCCACGCCGCCCGAGGGCACGCCCTCCTTGTTGACGAAGCCGATGACGTGCGCGGCGAGCGACCTGTGGGGATAGATCCGGCGATAACGGCGTTCGAAGGTGAGCCCCGCGACCTTCAGGGCGGAGATGCGGGCGAACTGTTCCTCGGTGACGCCCTCGCGGAGCTTGACGAAGCGCACGCGCACGCGGCCGTCGACGCTCTCGTCGCGCGTGTCGTTCTCGAGCGGCACGTTCCTCCACGCGGGGGCGAAATAGGACTCCAGCTCCGACGACGACATCCCGAGCATCGCCGCCAGCTGGGCGCGCAGCTCGCGTTGCTCGGCGGAGAAACGCGCCTGGCGGGCGGGCAGTTTCAGGGCCTCGATCTTCTCGGGCAGGGCCCAGGGATCGACGGCGAGGGTGATGTCGGTGTGGCTCGTGGCGAGCAGGTCGCCGCGGGCGTCGAGGATGTCGCCCCGGCGCGCGGGATCGATGACGACGCGACGACGCGTTTCCTGGATCTGGGAAAGGTAATGGTCGCGCTGGAGGACGTGCAGCTCGACGAGGCGGCGGGCGACCACGCCGAAGCAGGCGACGACGAGCCCCGCGACGAGGTAGAGACGGAAGTTCTGGGCGAAGCCGCGTGCGGTCATCGGCTCAGCGCTGCGCGCCTCCTCCCAGGTTGAAGCGGACGGGGACGACGGCCTGGCCGCGCTCGGCGGCGAAGATCTCCGCGTTGCGCTTGGCGGCGAGGCGGTCGGTGACGGAGCGGTCCACGCGGTGGAGCTGGGACTCCACGGGCGGCACGAGGCCCAGCCTCCGCGCCTGCTCGCGCAAGGTGTCGGGCGACTGCTCGGCCGCGATCGCGCCGGCGAGCTCGGCGAGTCCCCGCTCCGTCTCCACGATGCGCTGCTCGAGCAGGCTGCGGTTTCGGGAGGAGACCTGGATGTCGTGCCGCAGGTCGACGATGGCGAAGCCGAGGCCGCCGCCCGCGCCGAGCACGACCAGCGCGACGACGAGGAGCTGGGTGGCGAAGGCTCGGGGGATTTGGGTGTTCATGGCGGGATGGGGTCGGCTGAAGTTCGTCGGAGATTCGGTGGATGTCTTGTGAGTAAGTTTGGAGCGGATACGCGTCGTCCCTCTATGGATACGGCTGTGTGTAACCGGTGAATAACTACAGCTTCCTCACCGCGCGGAGGCGGGCGGAGCGGGAACGGGGGTTCGCGGCGAGCTCGGCGTCGGAGGCGACGACGGGCTTGCGGGTGAGGAGTTCGGCCACGGCGACGCGCAGGTCCGCGGGGCGGTGGTCGTCGCGGGACTCGGGGCGGCCGCAGAGCCGGTTGAGGTAGCGCTTCACCGGGCGGTCCTCGAGGGAGTGGAAGGAGATGACGGCGAGCACGCCGCCGGGCGCGAGCGCGTCGAAGGCGACGGGCAGCGCGCGCTCGAGCGCGCCGAGCTCGTCGTTGACCGCGATGCGGATGCCCTGGAAGGCGCGGGTGGCGGGATGGATCTTCGAGGCGAAGCGGTCGCGCGCGGGGATCGCGTCGGCGATGAGCGCGGCCAGCGAGGCGGTGCGGGAAAGGACGCCGGTGCCGCGCGCGGCGAGGATGGCGCGGACGACACGACCGGCGTGACGCTCCTCGCCGTATTCGCCGATGGCGCGATAGAGCATCTCCTCGGTCGCGGTCTCGAGCCAGACGAAAGCGGGCACGCCGTGGCGCGGATCCATGCGCATGTCGGCGGGAGCGTCGGCACGGAAGGAAAAGCCGCGCGCGGCGTCGTCGAGCTGGAAGGACGAGACGCCGAGATCGAAGAGCACGCCATCGAGACCGGAGAGACCGAGCGAGGCGAGCTGGCCGAAATCGCGGTCGACGAGTTCGAAGCGCTCCCCGAATTCCTCGCGCAACGCGGCGGCGCGCGGCCCGGCCTCGGGATCGCGGTCGAGCGCGAGCACCCGACAGCCCGGCGCGGCCTCAAGGATGGCGCGGGTGTGGCCGCCGGCGCCGAACGTGCAATCGAGATAGCGTCCGCCGGCGCGCGGCGCGAGCAGCGCGATCGTCTCTCGGAGCAGAACGGAAATATGGCCGGGCGACGACATGGGGGCGGACACGGCGGGGGTTTCAGGAGGCTCGACGAACATGGGCGACGGGCCTCCGGATAGATTCGACTGGGAGCGGGGAGGCGGCGGTGTTCATGAAGCGCGACCTCGTCAGATCCCGATCCGACGCAGGCGGTCGGCGGGCTTTTGCGCGGCGGTGGCGGCCTGCACGCGGTCCCAATGCTCGGGACTGTAGAGATTGAATTTGTTCATCGAGCCCACGAGCACGACGTCCTTGGTGATGCCGGCGTGGGCGAGCAGCTCGGGCGAGAGCATCACGCGACCGGCCTTGTCGAAGGAGAAGGAGAGCGTCTTCGAAAAGAAGTCCGCCGCGGCCTCCTGGGCTTCCGAATCGGACAGGGCCTTTTCGGCGACCCGATCGTAGAGCTTCTGCGCCTCAATCGGCGGCAGCACGCCGAGGTATCCGTCCAAAGGAACAACAAGAAACGTGTCCCCATCCGCGTGCGCAGACCGCCAGGCCGACGGAATCGTGAGCCGATTCTTGTCGTCCAACGTATGCCGGAACGAGCCGGTGTAGAACGGTTTGCCAAGGGTGGACATTTACAGGTGCAGAGGGGTGCCCCACAACGCCCCATTTCGTCCCATTTTACCCCACGCCAAGCAAGTAAAAAGCCCGCCCGGTAAGCTCCGACGGCCAAAAACTTATTCACAATTTACACAGCCAAACCGGGGGGGGGGGGGGGGGGGGGGCGGGGGACACCCCCCCCCCCCACCACCAAAAATGTGCAAAAAAAAAGGAGAAAAAAATGTTTACCCCCCCGCTCGGGGGGGCGGCACAAGACCCAGACC